>CEOD01000114.1_pt1 | contig 45862 bp, 35 predicted proteins | sample 530341 | NCBI WGS metagenome assembly CEOD01 (sample SAMEA2619950, study PRJEB7988) | marine metagenome | isolation source: saline water (ENVO:00002010), including | reverse complement strand
ATAGTCACACCTTTGACAGCGGCCTCCGCGCGGTTCTTCGCCAGGATCCCGACATTATCCTGATCGGGGAAATGCGTGATAAATCCACCTTTGAGACTGCACTGCGCGCTGCGGAAACGGGGCATCTAGTGCTATCAACCCTTCACGCAGCCCATTCCCAACAGGCCGTCCGCCGGCTCTTCGAATTTTTTCCCGCCGAACAGCAGGAAACCATGAAGCGCCAGATCGCCGAAGCGCTCCGATGCACCATTGTTCAAAAGCTTCTTCCGAGCTTCAAGGGAGACGGCAGAATGCCGGCAAAAGAAGTGATGATGGTGGATCCTGCAATTCGGAAACTCATTGAAGGCGGGCAATTTGAGAAACTACTCGCGGCAATCGAAGCCGGCAAGGACAACGGCTCCCAGACCCTGAATTGGGACCTGTACCGATTGGTAAAAGCCGGGGCGATTTCGAAGGAATCTGCGCTCGATTACTCACCGAACCCGAAGCAGCTTGAAATGAATTTAAAAGGAATCTTCTTGAGTTCGGGCGGTCTTGTGAGCTGAACAAGAGGATGGAAAAGTTGAGACCTGGAATTCTGTTCTCCGGACAGGGAGCCCAAAGCGTTGGCATGGGCAAGACATTGGCAGCTGCGCACGTTGAAGTGAGCAAGCGCCTGGAAGAGGCTGATGAGATCCTCGGATGGAAGCTGTCGGAAATCATGTTCGACGGACCTGCCGAGGCGCTGACAGAGACGCGCGTGTGCCAACCGGCGCTCTTTGTTCACGGGCTCATCGTATTCGAATTGCTGCAATCGCAAGGAATTATTGACGGTGCGGCGGCGGTTAGCGGGCTCTCGCTCGGAGAAATTACCGCATTGACTGCAGGTGGAGCGTTGGATTTCGAAACCGGATTACGCCTGGTTGCCGAACGTGGCCGCCTCATGCAGGAAGCCTGTGAAGCCACCGAAGGCAGCATGGCGAGTGTCATTGGCGGTACCCGCGAAGCGGTCAATGATTTTGCCGAAGAGTGTGGAGTCGAGGTAGCCAACCTGAACTGCCCTGGGCAGATTGTAATATCCGGGGTTCAGGAAGGGATCACCAAAGCGGTGGGACTGGGCCGTGAACGGGGATTTAAATTGGTCAAAGAGCTACCCGTTGCCGGTGCGTATCACAGCCGTTTGATGGAAAGTGCCCGCGAGCAGTTTTCTCCCTACGTCGAAAAAGCAACAATCCGCGAACCGGAATGTCCCTTCTATGCCAATGTAAGCGGTGGACGCCTTTCCACTCCGGACGAAATCCGCGAAGGTCTCATTGCTCAAGTCGTGTCTTCCGTTCGCTTTGAGGATTGTATGCGGTCGATGATCGCCGATCAGGACGAACCGGCTGAGCTCGTCGAGTGTGGTCCTGGCAAGATACTCGCCGGATTGGTTCGCCGAACCGATCGTGCGTGGAACATCCGTTCCTTTGCAGAGTTAGAAGACTTCTCCGTCACTGGATAATTTCCGCCAGTACCAATCATTTTTATGCGTTCTACCGATACCATTCGCAACTTCTGCATCATCGCACACGTCGACCACGGCAAAACGACCCTTTCCGACCGTTTGTTGGAACTCACCAGCACCGTCGACAAACGAAATATGAAGGCGCAACTCCTCGACTCGATGGACCTCGAGAGAGAACGCGGCATCACAATCAAAAGCCACCCGGTCTCGATGATGTACCTGAAAGGGGAGGAGGACTATCTCTTCAATCTGATCGACACACCGGGCCACGTGGATTTCTCGTATGAAGTTTCGCGGAGTCTTGCGGCGTGTGAAGGAGCGTTGCTTCTGATTGATGCAGCGCAGGGAATCGAAGCGCAAACAGTGGCCAACGCTCACCTGGCGGTGGCCCAGGGCCTCGAAGTGATTCCCGTGATCAACAAAGTGGACCTTCCGAGTGCGGAACCTGAGCGGATCATGGAACAACTGGAGGATGTATTGGCGATCCCGGCCGAAGAGGCCATCCTCGCAAGCGCGAAATCCGGCATTGGATTGAATGAGATCATTCGGGCGGTGATCGATCGTGTTCCTTCACCGCGTTGGTTAGATGAGGAAGGGACACGCGCCTTGGTATTTGATTGTATCTACGACGCCTTTAAGGGAGTGATCTGCTACGTCCGCGTCTTCAGCGGTGAGCTCAAACAAGGGAGCAGTATCTCCTTTATGGGATCTGACGTAAAAACTCAGATTAAGGAAGTCGGTAGATTCTCACCACACATGGTCGCCGAAGATTCCCTTTCCGGTGGGAAAGTGGGGTACATCGTGACCGGAATCCGCGACGTTGCCGACGTAAAGCTCGGTGACACTGTGACTCGAACTGATGATCCAGCAAAGGATATGCTGCCAGGATATAAGGAAGTTCGACCAATGGTGTTCAGTGGTATTTATCCATTGGATACATCGGACTACGAGAAACTCAAATCCAGCGTGGCAAAACTTCGGTTGAACGACGCTGCTTTTGTTTTCCAGAGCGAAAGTTCCGTGGCACTTGGATTTGGTTTTCGATGTGGATTCCTTGGGCTCTTGCACATGGAAATTATTCAGGAGCGCCTTCGACGGGAGTACGACCTGGACATTATCTCAACCTACCCGAGCGTTATCTATCGACTCAAGAAGACCGACGGAGAGGAAATGGAGCTGGATAATCCCGTCTTCTTTCCGGATGCGACGGAGATCGAGTGGATCGAAGAACCCATGATTGAGGCGACCATTCACACTCCCAATAGTTCAATTGGGGATATGCTGGCCTTGATCTCTGAGAAACGAGGAATCTGTCACAACACCGAGACGATCGATTCTTCACGGGTGATGATCACGGCTCGAATCCCGCTGAATGAAATCCTTGTCGACTTCAACGACAGGCTCAAGAGCATCACTCACGGCTATGGCAGCATGGACTACGAGCCTGACGGGTATGAGCAATCTGACCTCGTTCGAATGGAAATACTCGTAAACGCGGAGCCCATTGAAGCGTTCTCATCAATTGTTCACCGGGCAAAAGCCGAGTCGAGGGGGAGGGTGCTTTGCTCGAAATTGAAGGACCTCCTTCCCCGCCAGCTCTTCAAAGTGGCCATTCAGGCCGCGGTCAACGGAAAGTTTGTGGCACGTGAGACCTTGAGTGCCATGCGCAAGGACGTCACCGCAAAGTGCTATGGCGGGGATATTTCCCGAAAGCGAAAACTTCTCGAGAAGCAAAAAGAAGGAAAGAAGCGGATGAAGCAGATCGGATCTGTTTCGATTCCTCAGGAAGCTTTTGTTCAGGTTTTGCGCAGTAGCCAAGAATAACCAACGACATTCATTGATCATGTTCTCACCTGGAAAAAAGTTTCGAAAGCGCGCTGGCGAGTATGCCGACATGGCTCGCAAAATCATTAATTACCGCAAGGATCAGCTGGATCAAAGCGCGTTGGGTGAGTTGGAGGCAGTCTGGAAGGACGCCACAAGCGTCTCCAAGGACCGCTCGCTATCCGAGGCGTTGCTGGAAACCAAGTCCCATGAGTGGGAGCCGACGCTCAAGCGCCACGGGGGCAAGATCTATCCGAAGACCTTTTGGAGTGACAACGTAGAGACCTTCCTTGTTGCTGCGATAATCGTCCTCGGAGTACGGGCGTTTTTTCTTCAGCCCTTCATTATTCCGACTAACTCGATGTATCCCACTTATAGTGGAATGTATCATCAAATCTATGACAGCGAAGACAGTCCATCCATGCTTGCGAAACCGTTTCGTTTCGCACTGCTAGGAGCCCGGAATCGTGAAGTTGTTGCGGATGTTTCGGGAGAAGTTCGTATACCTCTGGAGTTTGGAAACCTGTCGAATTCGGACTACCGAGCGCGTGCGACCTTTGAGATTGTTGACGGAAAGAAATGGCTATTCGTTCCCACAAAGCTGAAGCGGTATCCGATAATCATTGGCGACCAGGTGGAGTATTTTGACGTGCCGTTGGACTTTGATGGTGATTCGGTGCTTCTGGAACGATTTTTTCCGGACGCAGAAGGCTGGCCGGACGTGATCTCGAACGAAAGAACCACAGGCCGCTTTCGGCAAAACGGAGCTCATCGTGGCACAATCACAGTGCCGGAAGATGCGGTATCTGCCGGCGAAACCGTCCTCAATTTTGACGTCCTGAGCGGTGATGCATTGTTCGTCGATCGCTTCACCTACCATTTCTTTCCACCCGAAGTTGGAGATCCGATCGTATTCCGAACCGGAACGATTCAATACCCGCCGCAGCCTCTCGGTGAAAAGTACTACATCAAGCGTTTGGCTGGAGTCGGTGGCGACGTGTTGGAGATTCATTCTCCAGCGCTCTTCATCGATGGAGAAATGGCGGTAGACAACGTGGCCTTTGAGTATAATGCCGAGGAGATTGATGGCTACGAAGGCTACGTAAACGGCAAGGAGAATATGAGGTATCTCGATCCGGGCACCTCGTACCAGATTCCTGAGGACAAGTATTTTGCTTTGGGTGACAATTCCGACAACAGTCTCGACAGTCGGTATTGGGGCAGCTTCGACAAACGGGAAGTGATTGGACGCGCCTTTTTTATCTATTACCCGTTCACGAAACGTTGGGGTCCGGCGCAGTAAACCGGCATGACCAGAAGGAGACATTTTACCGGGGAAGGGGCGGCCTACTATCATTTGGCCAGTCATTTACGGGCGGGTCTCACTCCTTTCACTTCCGAGGAAAAGATCGAGTTCGAAAACATCCTGGAGCAGGTCGCCGATTTTTCGGGGATCAACGTGGTCACTCACGCCATTTTGGATGAGGACTTTCATCTATTGGTGGAAGTGCCGCCAATCGATCAAGATCTCTCCGACGAAGTCATTCTGAAACGATTTACCCAACTGTATCCGCATCCAACTCCGTGGAATCCAGTTCGCCCGGATGAACTGGCGGAGTATCTTAAAAACGGCTCGGCAGAGGGCATATCCATTCGAGAGAAGCTATTGAGGCGGATGAACAACCAGTCTTGGTTCATGAAGATGCTCAAGCAGCGCTTTTCGCTTTGGGTAAATCGGTCCCGTGAGCAATTTGGAGCGATTTGGAGCGACCGGTATGAGTCGCTAATGGTTCAGGGCGATCCTTGGCCGCTGCAAGTGGTCGCAGCCTATATTGACCTGAGCCCGGTTCGGGCGGGCATTGTTGATGATCCGGCAGATTATCCATTTTGCGGCTACGGAAAAGCGGTGGCCGGAAATGAGCGGGCGCTGGACGGATTATCGAGAATGGGCGATGACCTGGATCAATACGAAGAGCTTCTTCGGGGACCGGAGATTGAAGATTCTTCGGATGAGCTAATCATGGATCATGAAACACTCGTCGAATTGCTCGCCAACGAAGAAGTGCAAATGCCGCTTCATGCAGTGTTGCGGTGTCACATCCGATATTTCAGTGATGGCTTTATTCTCGGGTACCCGGATTTCGTCGACGAACAGCTTCGCGGCGATTCGGCAGGAAGAGTCCGGAAGCGCAAACCGCATCCAATGCGTGGAGCTCCATGGCGCGGCTTGGCGGTCGGAACCGGACTGCGAAAAGCGTTGTTTCAGTAAATTTGGGAGTTTGGCCCAAAATGGCGCTTATTGAGAAGCTATTGATAATCAAACACAAAGCCCGTGTTTTGCGCACAATATACATTATGTCTAATTGAGCAAGGAAGAGTTCGCTCGGTCCAATCTGCTTTGTGCTAGGATCCTGCCCTCCTTGCTTTACGAAACGATCTTTGGATTTCATTCGAATCTCACAAATAATGGATGCTAGCGAAACTTGGGTGCTCTGTTGATCCCCGCCTGGTAGAAAGGCATCCAGCCGATCGCTTCTCTCGGAAAAGAATCCGATTCAGAAACCTGTGGTACGGCATTCGGTCACTGGGCCCACAACATTCATCCAGGATCCCTTGGACCTCTGACATTCTTCCAGTAATCGCGAGAAACCCTTGATGGTTTGCGGTGTTGGTAGAAACATGATCTTCACCGGGATTTACGATTCGACCATTGCGATTGGCCGGGGTTTCTCCAAGATCGGAACGAATGGTCATTGGGATCTATTTCCGAAATGGCGCCAGATATTCCCGGCGTCCGGTGAATTGCGTCGTAGGAGCTATAATTTCTTATGAATGGATTACCTACAAAATTGGCGACTTGGATCCGGGCACCTTTTTCCTTCCTGGTCCCGCTCTCCCTCCTTTACTCATCGATTACCAACCTCAAAGAAAGTAGAAGATTTTATGCCGACGAAGCCCCCTACTTCCCAATTTGAAGCAGAACTGTATTCACCGAAGCAAAAGGGCGAGAGCGATTCCTGGGCCTTTCTCCTGCTGCCAAAGTCAGCCAGCGAGACCCTTCCGCGTCGGGGACGAACCTCGGTCGAAGGACAGATCAACGGGCACCTATTTCAGGTGAGGTTGGAGCCTGATGGCCAGCTCAGCCATTGGATGAAAGTGAGCGAAGAACTCCAGGCATCGGCGGGGATATCTCCTGGTGACATTGTCACCGTCGAGCTATCCCCCGTACTCGAGGAACCGGAGCCGGACCTGCCCCAAGATTTATCGGACGCACTTGCTGAGGCGCCGGAGGCTCAGAGAACCTGGGAAGCGACGACTACAATCGCTCGTGTGGATTGGATCCATTGGATCGAATCGGCCAAACAGGAAAAAACGCGCGTAAAGCGAGTCCACAGCGCCTGTGACATGCTCACCAAAAGCAAAAAACGAGTCTGCTGTTTTGATTCATCCGGGTACTACAGCAAATCCCTTCAGGCACCGAAACGGGCCGACCAATAGTCTCGACAAACGGCTAGAGGAAAAAGGGGTAAAACCTCTGGAATGCGACTCCAGGCAGATTGAAAATTCCGCTGGTACAAATTTTTTGGCGTCTACTATTCCTCCTGCACCGTGGAGCCCGTGGGAAGAGTTTGGCTCAAATCAGGTGCAGACCTCGAAATAGATATTGCCGGCGGTCTCTGCAAGGGTCGCGCAGCGGTGGAGGTCGGTAGCCGGACAGCGGGATGAACGCAGTCAGCCACCACGGTCACCCAGTACCCACCTGATTGAATTCCCTCTATTTATTTCTATTCTGCGCTTTACAAGAAACGGTCTCCCTTGAAACTGGGCCAATGAAGATTGTGCTCGCATATTCCGGAGGTCTGGACACCTCCGTCCTCGTTCATTGGCTAAAAAACGAATACAACGCCGAAATCATCACATTCGCGGCGGATGTAGGACAAGAGGAAGAACTGGACGGCCTGGCAGAGAAAGCGAAAGCGACTGGAGCCTCCGCCCACTACACCGTTGATCTGGTGGAAGAATTTGCACGCGACTTCATTTACCCGATGTTCCGGGCAAACACCCTTTACGAAGGCCAATACTATTGTGGGACATCGATTGCCCGGCCCTTGATCGCGAAGGCGCATATTGAAATCGCCCGCAAAGAAGGCGCAACCGCGGTAGCCCACGGCGCGACCGGAAAAGGAAACGACCAGTGCCGGTTTGAGTTGACCTATGCCGCTCTCGCACCGGACCTGCAGATCATTTCTCCCTGGCGGAATCCGAAATTCCGGGAGGCCTTCCCCGGGCGGACCGAGATGATTGAATACTGCCGGGAAAACAACATCCCCATCGAAGCCAGTTCCAAGAAGCCCTATTCGATGGACCGCAACCTGCTTCACATCTCCTACGAAGCTGGCATTCTCGAGGATCCATGGTTTGACCCGACCACCGAGGACAATCGGGACATGTACAAACTGACGGTCGATCCCGAGCTCGCTCCAGACAAGCCCCAGTACCTCGAACTCTCCTTTGAGAAGGGTGATTGCGTTGCAGTTGAAGGGAAGGAACTCTCTCCGGCGGGCGTCCTCAAGGAATTGAATCGAATCGCGGGAATCCACGGCATTGGCCGCGTCGATCTCGTGGAAAACCGATTTGTGGGGATGAAAAGCCGCGGCGTCTATGAGACCCCGGGGGGAACCATCCTGCTCCACGGGCGCCGTCAGGTGGAAAGCCTGACCCTGGACCGTGACCTCAGCCACCTTCGTGACACACTCATGCCGCGCTACGCCGACCTGGTTTACTACGGTTTCTGGTATGCGCCGGAGCGCGAGGCACTCCAAGCTTTCATCAACGAAAGCCAAAAGCCAGTGACCGGAACTGTCCGCCTCAAACTCTATAAAGGGAGCATTACGACGGTTGGGCGGAAGTCCCCCTACTCTCTCTACGACGCCGACGTTGCCTCGATGGAAGGAGTGGAGAGCGATTACAACCCCGATGACGCATCAGGTTTCATTCGCCTCCAGGGCCTGCGCCTGCGCGCTAGAGCTGCCACCCAAGGTGGCGCGGTGGTGGACAGCGAAAGTAAGCTGTCACGGGAATAGCACCCGACTACTCGATTTTCAGGCTTTGGCAACGGTGGCGGCATCACCCGTCACCGTTGTCGTATTTTGAAATCAAATCACGGACCACTTTCTTTCCTTGCAGTCCTTCGACCAGCTGGTATCTTCAGCGGTTTTTTTAAGGCGGAGAACTCCGGGAAGATCATCCAAATCACGAATTTTTACTCGTAACATTTTCAGACAACCATGAGCGACATAACCAAATATCGGAACATCGGCATCTTCGCCCACGTAGACGCCGGAAAAACGACCACGACAGAGCGTATTCTTATGCTCACTGGCCGCATTCACAAAATGGGTGAGGTGCACGACGGTGCCGCGACGACCGACTTCATGGAACAGGAGCAGGAGCGAGGAATTACGATTCAATCGGCTGCGACCACCTGTTTCTGGAACGATCATCGTTTCAACGTCATCGACACTCCCGGTCACGTGGATTTCACCATTGAGGTGTATCGTTCGTTGAAGGTTCTCGACGGCGGAATCGGCGTATTCTGTGGTTCCGGCGGAGTTGAGCCACAATCCGAGACGAACTGGCGCTACGCCAATGACTCAAAGGTATCCCGCTTGATTTACGTCAACAAGCTGGACCGCACCGGTGCCGACTTCTACCGCGTAGTCGACCAAGTGAAAAACGTCCTTGGAGCGACCCCATTGGTCATGGTTCTGCCAATCGGCATCGAGAACGACCTCAAGGGTGTGGTTGACCTGATTACCCGCAAGGCATGGGTATGGGATGACACTGGAAATCCTCTTAACTACGAGATCCAGGACGTTCCTGCCGACATGGTCGACAAGGTTGAAGAGTACCGCGAAAAGCTCGTTGAGACTGCGGTTGAACAAGACGACGAAGTCATGGAAGCGTACCTCGAAGGTACTGAGCCAGACATCGACACCCTGAAGCGCTGCATTCGCAAGGGAACGATCAACCTCTCCTTCTTCCCCACTTACTGCGGATCCTCCTTCAAGAACAAGGGTGTTCAGCTTCTTCTCGACGGTGTGGTTGATTACCTTCCAAATCCAACAGAAGTTCCACCACAGCCTGAAATCGATCTCGAAGGAAACGAGACCGGTGAATTTGCGGTGGTTGCTGACGGTGAGCCGCTTCGTGCGCTCGCTTTCAAGATCATGGATGACAAGTACGGTGCCCTCACCTTCACTCGTATCTATTCCGGTACAATTGAGAAGGGCCAGAGCGTATTGAACACCGCGACTGGAAAGACCGAGCGAATTGGTCGGATCATCGAGATGCACGCTGACGACCGCAATGAAGTCGAAAGCGCACAGGCTGGTGACATCGTCGCCCTTCTCGGAATGAAGTCCGTCCAGACCGGACACACTCTCTGTGACCCGAAGGATCCAGCAACCCTGGAGCCTATGGTCTTCCCGGATCCGGTTATCTCGATCGCGATTCAAGCGAACGACAAGAGCAACGCGGAAAAGCTTTCCGTAGCCCTTGGCAAGATGGTCGCCGAAGATCCTTCTTTCCGCGTCGAAACCGATGAAGATTCCGGTGAAACTATTCTGAAAGGAATGGGCGAGCTTCACCTCGACATTAAAGTCGACATCCTGAAGCGGACACACGGCGTTGAAGTGACCGTTGGTGAGCCACAAGTTGCTTACCGCGAGACAATCACCAGAGCGACAAGCGACTCCTACACCCACAAGAAGCAATCTGGTGGTGCAGGTCAGTTCGCGAAAATCGACTACACCCTCGAGCCGATGGAACCAGGTGCTGGTTTCGAATTTGAATCGAAGGTTGTCGGTGGTAACGTTCCCCGTGAGTTCTGGCCCGCTGTTGAAAAGGGCTTCAAGAGCTCGATCGAACGTGGTGTTTTGGCTGGATTCCCTTGCCTCGACTTCAAGGTCACTCTTACCGATGGTGCATTCCACGCAGTGGACTCCTCGGCGGTTGCCTTTGAAACTGCTGCCCGTGCCGCTTACCGCCAGTCGGTACCAAAGGCCGGACCAGAGATCCTCGAGCCAATCATGAAGGTCGACGTCTTCTGTGGTGAGGACAAGATGGGTGACGTTATCGGTGACTTGAACCGTCGCCGTGGGGTTATCCTTTCTCAGGAGCCCAATGCAACGGGTGTTCGTATTAAAGCGGAAATTCCGCTGAGCGAAATGTTCGGTTACATCGGTGCTCTTCGTACAATGACTTCAGGTCGTGGACAGTTCTCAATGGAATTCTCGCACTACGCGTCGACTCCAAAGAACATCTCCGAGATCGTGATCAAGAAGGCTGCCGAGCTCGAAGCTTCGAAGAAGTAACGCGCTGAAGCGCCACCGCTGCCTCTCGACCTACTACGGATCTTAGGCGCGATGCGCGCATGGCCACCAATTCAGCTTCTGATCGCTCTGATTTTTCTCGGGGCATCAGCAACAGCTCTTTACTTTGTGATGGGCGGGAGAAATTCTCCCGCCCATTCAGGTATCCAGACATCGGTTCAAACCGAAGTCGAAGGCTCCATCGATCTTCAGATAACGATGGAGTCAACGGCACTGTTGACCGTTGATGCCCTATACTGGGGAGAAGTACGTCTGCCAATAGAGGCAGAACCGGGTAAATTTTGGTATCTCGACCACCGGGTTTTAGCGACTGATGGACCACTGCGAATTACTGGTGCGGTCGATGAGAATACGCTTCCATTTGCTCTACTGCTCGAGATTGATCTACCGGGAGAATCGACCCTGGAGACCATTCGTTGGATCGATGTTTCGCCGTTTTCGGTGACCGTTCATCCAGCCGGAAAAGAAAGGATCGAATGAACGCTGGGGACATTTCCACCTTAAAGGTTGAGGACCTTCACGTACATTTCCGTGACATCTGTGCCCTTCGGGACATCACCTTTGAGGCACAGTCCGGTCAAGCCGTGGCCATCGTGGGTCGGAATGGTGCGGGTAAAAGTACCTTTCTCAAATCGCTTGCGGGGCTAATTCCGAATGCGGCCGGTCTCATTCACTGGGACGGAAAACCATTCGACAAGGTGACTCGGCGCAAGGCGGTTGCCTATCTCCCACAGCGCGAAGAGATCGATTGGAGTTTCCCGATCACGGTTCGCGGCCTCGTCGAAATGGGACTGTTTCCACAGGTTGGGACGTGGGGCCGATTTTCAGCGATTCATCGAACTGCGGTATCGGACGCCATCATCAAGATGGGGTTGGAAGGACTTGAGAAACGGCGAATTGGCGAACTTTCCGGGGGACAGCAGCAGCGAGCATTTTTGGCCAGAGCGATTGCCGGGGGTGCTCGAATCCTTCTGCTGGACGAACCCTTTGCCGGACTGGACCGAGAAGCATCTCAACGGCTATCGGATCTCCTTCGCGATTTAGCCGGTAGCGGGGCGCTGGTATTCGCCTCGCACCACGACCTCAAGTCGATCCCCGAGACCTTCCCGCACACCCTACTCCTTCGTACCAAGCAACTATGCTTTGGGCCCTCCGCTGAAGTACTCACGCCCGAAAACATCAGCGCAGCATTTCAGTAAACCTCCTCGGGTTCGAGAGCACCGCGCGTACCTCAGATCAGCCAGCTCTTTACAGCGAGGCACCTAGCTCGTCCAAATCAGCGGTACCGTTGATCTTTTTCTAGGTTAGTGACGGCTTCCAGTTTGTAATCTCGGGATCATCCTGCCCCTCGCGGTAGGCGTAATCACGGCAATCGATTCTGCGGTTCACAAACAACTCGCGAGAATGACCGCCAACCGACCGGATTTTCGGAACCCGGTCAATCACATCAATGGCCAAGCTGAAGCGGTCGATTCCATTACTGATGGCCAACTCCATCGGAGTGTTAATATTGCCCTTTTCACAATACCCGCAGACATGAAAATTTGCCTGGCCCCTGCGCTTGTAGGTCAGCCGGTGTATGAGGTTTGGATAGCCGTGGAAATTGAAAATCACCGGCTTGGTTGCCGTGAACAGGCTGTCGAACTCGACGTCAGATAATCCATGCGGATGGCGACTGGGAGATTGGAGGCGGAAGATATCGACAACATTGACAAAGCGGATCCGAAGGTCAGGAAATTCCTGCCGAAGGAGTTCAATCGCGGCTAGTGCTTCGCGCGTCGGAATGTCCCCGGCGGAGGCGAGTACGACATCGGGCTCCACTCCTTGGTCATTGGACGCCCACTGCCACATTCCGATACCCTTTTCACAATGGCGAATGGCTTCCTCCATATTCAGATACTGGAGATGCTTTTGCTTGTCCGAAACGATTACGTTGACCCGGTCCTTGGAGCGGAGGCAAAAATCAGCGGTCGAGAGCAGGCAATTGGCATCTGGCGGGAAATAGATTCGCACATGTTCCGCCCGCTTATTCATGACAATGTCGAGGAAGCCCGGATCCTGGTGAGTGAAACCGTTGTGATCCTGTCTCCACACCGTCGAAGTGATCAAAAGATTCAGGCCTGGAACCGGTTCTCTCCACGGCACCGAAGAGGCGATCTCGAGCCATTTCGCGTGCTGATTCACCATTGAGTCGATTACGTGCGCGAAAGACTCGTAGGTGGACAGGATTCCCGACCTCCCGGTCAAAGTATAGCCCTCCATCCAGCCTTCCAACGTATGCTCACTGAGCATCTCCATGACCCGGCCGAAAGGCTCCAAATCACCGCCGTCGTCATCGACATCCAGCTTCTCGCTCATCCAGGTTTTCCCTCCGGCCTGGTAGGTGGCGTCGAGCTTGTTCGAGGTGGTTTCATCGGGACCGAAAACTCGGAATGAAGCCGGATTGGATTTCATCACATCCCGCAAATAATCTCCTAGAGGAGTGGTATTTCCAAATTCGGATTTCCCTGGGGAACCTACCGCGACCTGATAATTCTGGAACGGTGGAAGGCGAAGGCCCGATCCCCGCTTTCCGTTGGCATGAGGATTATTGCCCATACGGAAATCCTTGGGAGGGGCCAGACTCAGGATCTCTTCGCAGGGTGCACCATCTTCCTCGAACAGAGTTTCCGGTTCATAGCTTCGAAGCCATTTCTCCAAGAGTTCCAGATGCCCGTCATCGCGGGTTGGATTGCTCAATGGCACCTGGTGTGATCTCCAGAAACCCTCGACCTGGTGTCCGTCAATTTTGTGAGGACCCGTCCAGCCCTTTGGTGAGCGCAGGACGATCATCGGCCAGATGGGACGCTGAACTCGGTCTCCTGAATTGCGGGCCTCCTCCTGAATCTCACGGATTCGCTCGAAACAGTAATCCAAAGTCGTCGCCATCGCGTCGTGCATCGTGTCCGGATCGGACCCCTCGACAAAGAGGGGCTCATATCCGTAGCCCTTGAATAACCACTCAAGTTCCTGGCGCGGCATCCGGGCAAAAATTGAGGGATTGTTGATCTTGTACCCGTTCAAGTGAAGGATCGGCAAGACTGCTCCATCCCGGGCTGGGTTTAGAAATTTATTGGAGTGCCAGGAAGTGGCGAGTGGCCCTGTCTCGGCTTCTCCATCGCCCACGACGACCGCGGCAATTAATTCCGGATTATCGAAAACCGCCCCGAACCCGTGTGAAAGACTGTAGCCCAATTCACCCCCCTCATGGATCGATCCTGGAGTTTCCGGGGTGCAGTGACTCCCGATTCCACCGGGAAAGGAGAAGGATCGAAAGAGTCGTAGGATGCCCTCTTTGTCCTGAGTCACCTCGGGGAAGAATCGAGTGTAGCTCCCCTCTAGGAAATTGGGTCCCAAAACTCCGGGCGCACCATGGCCTGGGCCGGAAATGAACAAGACACTCCGCTCTTCGCGTTTGATCACTCGGTTGAGGTGCGTCCATATGAACGCTTGCCCCGGACTCGAACCCCAATGGCCCAGTAACCGCTTTTTCAGGTGCTCGATCTCCAGGGGCTGTTCGAGCAACGGATTCTCCCTCAGGTAGATCATCCCCACCGCCAAATAACAACATGCTGACCAGAATTTCTGGAGTGCGTCTCTCTCCCCCTCCGGCAGGGATTGAATGGTTAAGGTTGCGCGAGCCGGTCCGAACGGGCTCAAGGATTCAGCGGTGGCGGATGCAGTTTCCTTTGGCATGCGTTGACGTTATTGGGATTTTTCTCCGGACAACAAGGGTCCATCCTTCTGTGACGCGAAATTTACCTCCCTTAAAGATGCTCAATCCCAAAAAATCCCACCGAATTGAATTTTCTTTCCCAGCCGATTTACGATCGGTTAATGAGAGTGGAGGAACCATCGACAATCGGAAAATTCCCACTAATTCGATCGAAGGGGACCCGCCGCCCCACCCCATGGAAATGCAACGAACTCGCATGCAGGGTTGAAGTCCGTACGTTCCTTGTTCAAGTTGGGTCGTTTACGCAATTTTGCACCTTTCATTCTATGAAAACCAAGAAACAGGACGAATTCGAAGAACAGACTGACGCCGAAACTGAAGAACCAGAGGTCGTGGAAGAGGAAACACCTGAGACCGCTCCAGAGGATTCTTCGGAGGAACAATCCGAAACCGGTGAACTCTTGAAGCGCCTCAACGAGGCAGAAGAGTCGGCTAAGCAGAATCAGGAAAAATACCTTCGCACAGTCGCAGATTTGGACAATTTCCGTCGCCGCGTTGCGAAAGAACGCGAAGATTTACGGGACGTTGCGATCGCATCTGTGATCGAGGAACTTCTTCCGGCCATGGATAACCTCCGGCTTGGACTTCAGGCGGCGGACAATCATCCCGAGGCGAAAGATGTTGCCTATGGATTCCGCATGGTAGCCGACCAATTGAAGAAGACCCTTCAAACCTTCGGCCTCGATGAAGAGGAGCCTACCGGAAAAACTTTCGACCCCAACCTCCATGACTGCATGTCCCACGAAGCGCACGACACCGTGCCAGAGGGGGAGGTTATTCAAACCGTTCGCCCCGGTTATCGTCTCAAGAAACGTTTGCTCCGTGCCGCTTCGGTCGTCGTTTCCAGTGGCCCCGCCTCAGAAGACAAAGAAGACTAATTCGATTACAGACCCATGGCGAAAGAAGACTATTACAAACTCCTTGGTGTCGAACGTGACGCATCGGCCAGTGACCTGAAGAAAGCCTACCGTAAAATGGCGGTAAAGTGGCACCCGGACAAGAACCCAGGTAACGCCGAGGCTGAAGCCAAGTTCAAAGAAATTTCAGAGGCGTACGAAGTCCTCAAAGATCCTGAGAAAAAGGCGGCCTACGACCGTTATGGCCATGCTGCTTTCACTCAGGGCGGAATGGGAGGACCTCGCCCCGGAGGAGCCGGAGGGGGAGGATTCCATGACCCATTTGATATCTTCCGCGAGGTCTTTAGCGGCGGCGGTCGCTCCGCGGGTGGCGGCGGAGGTGGAGGCATCTTCGAAGACTTCTTTGGCGGCGGAGGCGGCGGCGGTGCCGACTCGGGCCTGGATGGAAACGACCTCCGGTTTGATCTCGAAATATCGCTGGAAGAAGCAGCCTCGGGCGTCGAAAAAGAAATTCGTTACCGCCGTCCCAAGCAGTGTTCCCACTGTAAAGGCGACGGGGCAGAACCCGGTTCGGGCCGAAGCACCTGCCCGACTTGCGGAGGCGCTGGCCAAGTATCGTCCTCTCGTGGTTTCATCAGTTTTCGTCAGGTTTGCCCAACCTGTAGCGGTGCCGGTCAGGTAATCGAGAAACCGTGCGGTAAATGTAACGGTGAGGGGCGTATTAACGAAACCAGTACGCTAAAGATTAAAATTCCAGCCGGTGTCGACACGGGGTCACGCTTGCGCTCGTCGGGCAAAGGGGAAGCCGGTATCCGCGGTGGCCATTCCGGCGACCTGTACATTGTTGTCCACGTCAAGGAGCACGATTTGTTCGAGCGGCGGAACGACAACCTCTTTCTCAACCTCAAGATTCCGTTCACTCTGGCGGCGTTAGGCGGGACACTTGAAGTTCCCACGCTGAACGGCAAGGGCTCCATCAAGGTACCCACGGGTACTCAGAGCGGCACTACCTTCCGGTTAAAGGGCAAGGGGATGCCACACTTGCGTGGCGGCGGATCCGGAGATCAGATGGTCAAGGTTGCGATTGATGTTCCGAAGAAGCTCAACAGCGAGGAGCGGACCGCCCTTGAGGCGTTTGCCAAAGCTTGCGGCGACGAAACCGATTCGTCTTCCGGCGGATTCTTCAAAGGTATCTTCAAATAGTTCCGGTGAGCACTCCCCTCCCCGATCCCATATCGGCGAAAGATCTGGTTGAGCGCCGTAGTGAATTGCGCCGCTCCGGTAAGAAGTTGGTCTTGACCAACGGCTGTTTCGACCTGCTTCATCCCGGGCACCTGTCCTATCTGGCCGAAGCGGCAAAGCTGGGAGATGAGCTATGGATCGGGATTAACGGGGACGCCAGCGTCCGCGCCTTAAAGGGGGCGTCCCGACCGGTACTGAACGAGCGGAATCGGTCCTACGCCTTGCGCAGTCTCCGCTCCGTAGCCGAAGTCTTTGTCTTTCCGAATCCCCGCTTAACCGACGAGATTCTGTTGCTCGAGCCAGACGAGTACGCCAAGGCGGGCGACTACACGCTGGAGTCTCTCAATCCGGAAGAACGGGCCGCACTTGAGAAGGTCGGTGCTGGGATTCATTTCCTGCCCTTCCTCGAGGGGTTCAGCACGACCGAATTGATTCGCAAAATCAAAGACGCCTTCTAATTCATACTGTACTCTTACGAACATGATCAAACTTAGTGCCAAAATCACGCCAGAGATGGTAGAGCCCCTCGAAGATTTTTTCTGCGAGGCCCTGTCACCATGGTCCATCGTACACCCCCGGCCCGAGGACGAAGTAACGTTGCACGGTTACTTCGAGGGCGAAGCGGAAGGACGCGAAGCGTGGCAGGAATTGCAAAAATCCTTTGCGGACCTCCCGTCCGATCCAGTTTGTGAAACCGTTCGCGATGAAGACTGGATGGAGTCCTACAAGCATCATCTTCGCCCGTGGTCCTATGGACGCTTGCAGTGGATCCCCGAATGGGAACGGGACACATTTGAGGTGCCGCAGGATTCGGCTGCTGTCTATCTCGATTCCGGCTTGGCTTTTGGTACTGGTAGCCACGAGACCACTCGTCTCTGTGCGCAGGCGCTCGTCGAATACGCCGATGAGAAGGGTTCGGATGGATCCGTGGTCGATGCTGGATGTGGGAGTGGGATTCTCGCGCTCTCGGCGGTAAAGCTCGGTTTTTCAGACGTACACGCGTTTGACAACGATCCCGAAGCGGTTCGCGTAACCGTTGAGAACGCGGAGGCGAATGACGAAGCCGACCGCATGTCTATTGCCGAGTCTGGCATCGAGGACGGCATGGCCGATCGGCAATGTGATCTGCTTTTGGCCAACATCCAGGCAAATATTCTTTCGATCTATGCCGACGAGCTCATCGGTGGCGTTCGGCCTTCCGGGTGGCTCGCATTGAGTGGAATCCTCGCTCACGAGGCGGATCAGGTCGCGGAGAAGTTTCAGGCTGCCGCATCAAACATTTGGAACGAGAAGTTGAACCCAGTCATCCGTCGAGATGGCGAGTGGTCGCTTGTGTTGTTTAAAAGGAGCTAAGTCTCTCGGTGAAGAATCGGCCTAGCGCCAGAAACCAGAACGGGGCCACCCCATGGATTCTCCGGGCTGTGGCGTTGCTTTGGGCAGTTTCTCCGCTGATGGCTGATTTAGAAGTCGCGACGCTCCATCCTTTCATTGGCGAAATTGCCCGTGAGGTTGGAGGAGACCACGTCGTCGTCTACGAATTGATCGGTCCGGAAGACAATCCCCACGAGTTCGACCCCGATCCGCGTACTTTTGCCCTGGCGGCGGAGGTGGATCTGGTCATGGCCTCGGGCAAAGGCATCGAAGATTCCTACCTGCAGAAGTTGGAGGATAACTTCGGGGAGGATAAAATCTTTTCCGTGGGAGACTGCGTCTACTCACTGGAGATTCAAGAGAACGGTAGATTCAACTCTTCCGCCGGCCCAAACGGTGAACACGGCCACGAAGAACATGATCATTCCCACGGGAATGATGAAGAAGCGATTGATCCCCATTGGTGGCATGATCCGGATAATATGAGGAGAGCTGGGTTCGCCGTCGCCAAAGAGATGGCGCGGATCGATCCCGCGAATGCAGCGAGCTACCAAAGCAACGCCATCGCATACGCCAAAGAGATGCGGCAGTTAAAAATGTGGGTCCGGGAAGAGCTGGAACAAATCCCCCCTTCTGAGCGTGTACTAGCGACCTCACACCTTGCCTATAGTTACTTTTGCAACGCATTTGGATTCGAGGCAATTGCCATTCAGGGGTACAATCGCGAGGACACCGCGTCTCCGCAGGAACTCGCTGAACTCATTGTCTTTTTGCAAAATGAGAATGTTGAGGTTCTGTTCCCCGAGTCGGGTAGTAACCCCAAGGCCCTGGAGACCGTAGCCCAAGAAACCGGTCTTCGTATCGGTCAACCGCTCAATCCAGATGGAAACGGGCTCTCACCCTCCAGTGGCTATGCGGATATGATGCGCTCGAATGTCTCCGCGATTGTCGAAGGTCTCACTCAAGAGTAAGCCGGCAATTTTCTCCGGCCAGATCGGTACAGGGCGGAGTTGGATCGGTCACAGGAATTGGATTGCTGACAAGGTTGTAAAATGGATGGATTCGACTTAATTTTGAAACCATCTAACCATAGGACCTGGTAAACTTGTTTCCCTCTTTTCCAACGATCAATTCTATCTACCAATGAAGATTGCCCCGAAAATCATCGCCCTCCTTTTCGCATCCTCTTCTGTGTTTTTCACCGCTTGCGCGGCCAAGGAGAAGGATACCTCGAAATTTTCAGTCCCCGAAGAATGGTCGGAGCAGTACGAGATAGCCACGCTGGCTGGCGGGTGTTTCTGGTGCATGGAGCCACCTTTCGAGGACGTCGAGGGCGTGGAGGCCGTTATATCCGGATATTCCGGTGGAGATGAGGTCGACCCGAGCTATCAAGATGTTGCCTACGGGCGGACCGGGCATACCGAAAGTGTCCAAATATTCTTCGACCCAGAGGTCATTACCTACGACGAGATCCTTTCAATCTATTGGAGGCAGATCAATCCGACCGATCTCGGAGGTCAGTTTGTCGATCGCGGTCAGCAATATCGCCCGGAGATCTTTGTTCATTCCGAGGCGCAGCGAGCGGCCGCAGAAGCTTCCAAGAAGAACCTCGAGGAAAGCGGTCGATTTGCGGACCCGATAGTGGTCCCCATTACTGAGTACGACACCTTCTATCCCGCCGAGGAGTATCATCAGGATTTCTACAAAAAGGATCCTAACCGCTACTATGGATATCGCCGTGGATCCGGTCGCGATAACTTCATCGAAAAATACTGGGCGGAATAGAATCCGCGATCAGGTTGGAAACGCTCTCTCTCGATTATAGATTGGAGAAGAGCTGCTTCCACTCCTCACGCAGACTGCGATCGTCCTCGGGACTCGTTTCAAGAATTAGTACGCGCACACCGGTGTGTGGGGCCGAAATCTGCTCCTTGACAAAGGAATCCGCCGCGAAAACCGTCGCCGGAATTCCATGGGCGAGACATAGATCCCGTATGTTCACCGATTGAGGGGTCAGGAAGTAGTCTTCGAAGACCTCTGCTTCAGATCGAATGGGCAGCTGTTCGAAGATGCGCCCTCCCCCATTATCGATTACGACAAACGTCAGATTGCCATCTACTTGGCTGGCTACCTTCAGTCCGCCCTCGTCGTGGAGAAACGACAAATCTCCCAGAACTGCATAGGTCGGCGCGCCGTTCGCAGCGATTCCCGCGGCCATCGAAATCAATCCATCAATTCCACTCGCCCCCCGGTTGGAGAAGATGCGGGGCCCGCTGGGTCTATTGGCGTACCAAAACCGCTCCGCGTCTCGCACCGGCATACTGTTGGCGATGAAAACCTGACCATCTTTAGGGATGGCCTGAGCCAACTCGTGATACAAACGGCCTTCAAATCCATTCGGCAATTGTTCCAACCAGCCGGTTACGGTTTCGTTCGCCCGACGGTTCGCATCGATCCAGTTCCCGCGAAAGGATTCATTGGCAAAATGGTCGGGCAAATCGCCGAGCTGATCCGGCGCTCCCTCGATCCACTCAAATGGCTTTCGCGCAGGATCGAGTCCAGTGGGTGAATGAGACCATTGCCAGCGTCGTCCTTCAAACTGAGCGAGCCATTGCCTAAGGCGCTTCGCTGTCGGAAGAATCCCTATTTGCAAGATCGAGGTAGGTACGAGCGTCGGATCACGCTCGAGCAGACCTCCCCCAATCAGGCCTTCGTACTGGTTCACGACCCTCGATTCAGCGCCCGGTGAATGGCGCAAAGGATTCAACACATCCGCAAGAATGGGCCATCCCAAGTAGTCGCTTATCCGAAAAATTCCGTCGGTCCATTCACTTGAACGTTCCGGGTTGGCTGCACCTACAAGGATTAAGCCCGGGCCCGCTTTCGACAGCTCCTCCCAGTCGTACTCGATTGGGGACGTTTCAATTTCACCGTCCGGCGCGGCAAGCGAAGAATCTGGTCTATTGCTTACTTTGGGCAAGAACGGTTCCCGGAACGGCAAATTGAAATGGACGGGCCCGGGATTCTTTCCAGTTGCCGCTTGTACACCCTCCCGAGCAACTGAAGCCAGGTACTCTTCGCCCTGGCCGCCCTCCGGTACATACGCATCTACCGCCCAGCGAACAAATTTACCAAAAAGCCCGACCTGATCGATTGTCTGCCCTGCCCCGCAGTCGCGTAGTTCCAGTGGCCGGTCTGCCGTCAAGAGCATCAGCGGCACTCTCCGCTCTGAGGCCTCAATCACCGCCGGGTAATAATTTGCCGCAGCCGTACCTGAGGTGCAGATCAGAGCCACCGGGCGGTGGGTGCAATCAGCCACACCTAACGCATAAAAGGATGCCGAACGCTCATCCAAAATCACCTCGATATTGGCCTCCGGGAAATGTTGAAGTGCGAGCACCAAAGGTGTGGATCGAGAACCGGGACTGATCACAAAATCGCGGATTCCCGCGGCGAGAAGGACATCTATAAATGCCAATGCATGCCTAGCGCTCTCCGTTGGCTCAGGAGGAGGGTCGATCGATTCATTCAAGTCCACTATCGTCTAAAGTTGCCCGTTTCTTCGCGGTCCGACAAGGATCATTGCGGATCTCAGCCCGAGGAAAAATGGGTATCACCTGCCATTTTTTGGGGAGCAAAACCAAGTGTGCCATAATGGCTCTACCGGAGCCGAATCCGCCCGTTCGTGTCTCTCAAATCGAATTACCCCGAAATGGTAACAATTGTGATGCATCAAATGTCTGGATTCTTTTACTTGCTGTATCCCAGTATTTTACGGATTCTAAAGCTGGTTCATGTCACTCTATTTGGCAAAAAAACACCCTCGTTTTCCTTCAAATTTATGGGCATTAGATATGCAATAGGGAAAAGGTATGAATACAGATTTCAATAAATTTACAGAGAAAGCCCGTGAATCAGTCGTGCAAGCACAAGCACTGGCGCGGGAAAACCAAAACTCGCAGATCGAGCCGGTCCACCTCCTGGCCACCTTGGCCCATCAGGAAAACGGAATCGTGCCCGGTCTGCTCAATCGTCTTCAGATTCCGCCGAGTGCAATCGTGCTCGCGGCAAACCGCGAGGTTGGCAAGTTGCCCAAGATCAGTGGCTCGAATGCACAACCCGGCCCTGGTACTGATCTGACTTCGGCCTTTGTCGAAGCTGAGAAAGCGGCATCGCGCCGAAAAGATGAGTACATCAGCACCGAACATTTGCTGCTCGGTCTTCTCGCGCTGAAACGTCCACAAACTCTGGCAGACCTCTTCGACAGTTTCGATCTGGATGCCAAACGTGTCGAGAAGGCGCTTCACGACATTCGTGGGGACCAGCGCGTGACATCGGAGAATCCCGAAGCGTCTTTTGAGGCCCTTGCGAAGTACGGCGAAGACCTCGTCCAAAAGGCTCGGGACAACAAGCTCGATCCGGTGATTGGCCGCGACGATGAGATTCGCCGTGTCATCCGAATCCTTTCCCGCAAGACGAAGAACAACCCGGTTCTGATCGGTGAACCTGGCGTCGGAAAGACGGCAATTGCGGAAGGGCTGGCCCAGCGAATTGTTCGCGGGGACGTGCCCGATGGCCTGAAAGACAGAACTATTTTCTCACTCGACCTCGGATCACTCTTGGCGGGTGCGAAGTACCGAGGAGAATTTGAAGAACGGCTCAAGGCAGTCCTTCAGGAAGTGAAGAATAGTGATGGTCGCATCGTGCTATTCATCGATGAGCTCCATACCATCGTAGGTGCGGGTAAGGCCGAAGGGGCAATGGATGCCGGCAATATGCTCAAACCCATGCTTGCCCGCGGCGAACTTCACTGCATCGGTGCCACGACTCTCGACGAATACCGCCAGCACATTGAGAAGGATGCCGCTCTGGAGCGTCGTTTCCAAACCGTGCTTGTCGACCAACCCACCGTAGAGGACACAGTTTCCATTTTGCGTGGTCTGCGTGAGCGCTTCGAGGTTCACCACGGCGTTCGGATCCAGGATAATGCTCTGGTCCAAGCTGCCACCCTGTCGAACCGATACATCAGCGACCGTTTCCTACCGGACAAGGCAATCGACCTAGTCGACGAAGCCTGCGCGTTGATCCGAACCGAAATGGACAGCATGCCCGGTGAGATGGATTCACTCAATCGACGGATCTTACAACTGGAGATTGAAGAAGCCGCACTGCGAAACGAGAAAGACGACGCGAGCAAAAGGCGTCTCGAATCTCTCGGGAAGGAACTCTCGGATCTCCGAGAATCCCTCGGCGGTCTGAAAGCTGAATGGGACAACGAGAAAAAAGTCATCAACGAGGCGCGTGGTATCCGAAAAGAAATCGAGGACACCCGTCACGCGATGGAAACAGCCGAGCGTCAATATGATCTCAACACTCTCGCCGAACTGCGTCATGGGAAGCTCCCTCAACTCGAGGCCAAACTCGCTGAATACGAGAAGGCGGAGTCGACGACTCACCTGCTCAAGGAGGTAGTTTCTGCAAACGAGATTGCGGACATCGTTGGGCGCTGGACCGGAATCCCCGTGTCCAGACTTCTCGAAGGTGAGCGCGAAAAGCTTCTTCGATTGGAGGATATTCTCCACGAGCGGGTGGTCGGACAGGAAGAAGCGGTTCAACGAACAACCGAAGCGATTCTTCGGGCTCGTGCGGGGATCAAAGACCCGAATCGACCCATTGGATCATTCCTCTTCCTCGGACCAACCGGGGTGGGAAAGACCGAGCTCGCAAAGACGCTGGCCCGCACGCTGTTTGATTCGGAATCCAATCTCACCCGCATCGACATGTCTGAATACATGGAGAAGCACTCGGTGGCGCGCTTGGTTGGAGCACCTCCCGGCTATGTGGGATTCGAGGAAGGCGGTCAGTTGACCGAAGCCGTCCGCCGGAAGCCTTATAGCGTTCTCCTCTTCGATGAGATCGAAAAGGCACACCCGGATGTCTTCAACATTCTCCTTCAGGTCCTGGACGATGGCCACATCACTGACTCGCAGGGTCGTACTGTAGACTTCAAGAACACGGTAATTATTATGACCTCGAATATCGGGAGCCGGTTCCTGCAGGAAGGGGTTAAGGGTGAACTCATTCCCGATGCAGTGCACGAAGCCGTCATGGCAGAACTGCGGCAGTCGTTCCGTCCCGAATTCCTCAACCGGATCGACGACACGGTCCTGTTCAAGCCACTCAGTCGCAAGGAGATCGGTTCAATTGCCCGCTTGTTGGTGGATGATTTGAATCGCCGCCTCGAGGATCAGCGGATCGTAATCAATCCAACCGAAGAGGCCTACGATTGGTTGGCAGATGAAGGATACGATCCAGTCTATGGTGCTCGTCCGCTCCGCCGCTTTATTCAACGGCAGGTGGAAACCCTTTTGGCCAAGGCGTTAATCGCCAGCGAGATCGTTGAGGGTCAGGCGGTTACCCTGGACCACAAGGACGGGGTGACGACCTTAACTCCTGACGGAGTCTTCGAAAAGATTACTGAATAAGGGGCTCAACACACCTTTACCAGGCCCGATCTCAATCACAGAGATCGGGCCTTTTTGTTTCAGTGCCCCCTTCCCTATTGTGCCCCTTCACGGTCACAATCCATGATCCCGTTCTCAGCGATAAATCTGGATGGCTCCAACCGCCAAAGAAAACGATACGACCCACTTTTCCATCAAGCGGATTGCACTGCTCGCTTTCCATGCTTAGCTGCAATTTATGGCCCCAAAAGCGAAAGCGATTCGACTCAAAGGAGTTCGACAGAATAATCTTAAAAACTTCGACCTCGATATTCCGAAGGGCAAGGTGACGGTCGTCACAGGGCTCAGCGGAGCAGGCAAGTCTTCGCTGGTATTTGAGACCTTGCACGCCGAAGGTCAGCGCCGGTATGTCGAAACCTTCAACGCTTATACCCGCCAGTTTCTCGAGACGATAGGACGGCCCGATGTGGACTCCATCGAGAACATCTGCCCATCGATTGCGATTGAGCAAAAAAATTCGGTTCGGACCTCGCGTTCCACTGTCGGGACGATGACCGAACTCTGCGATTTCTTTAAAGTATGGTTCCCTTCGGTCGCCACTTTACTCGATCCAGCGACGGGACTCCCGATCCACGATGATTCACCACAAACTGTTTGGCAGAAGATCTCGGCGGAACGAAATTTTCCAAAAACGATCATTGTCGGCTTCCAGATAGAGAAACCGGGAAACCTGGACTGGCAGGAAATCTTCTCCTCCCTCATTCGACAGGGGTACAGCCGCGCCGTGGTTCAAGGCACGATACGAAAAATTGCGGAGATGGAGCCCGGTGACATGGGTCAAGACACGAAATTGATCGTCATCCAGGACCGTCTCCGCCTGGAAAAATCCCAGCGAAATCGGTTCTTGGAGGCCGTCTCACCAGCTTTTCTCCACGGGCACGGAGAGGTAATGATCCTCAATGAAAGCGGCGAGATTATCCGCACCTTTTCCGAAGGCCTCCGATCTCCTGAAACCGGGCGTCAATTCCGGGCCCCGCAACCGGCGTTGTTCTCGTTCAACTCTCCGATCGGTGCGTGTCCGAGTTGCCGCGGGTTTGGGAGAGTGATCGGATTGAATCGGGAGCTCGTCGTTCCCGATCCTTCGCTCACCTTGAACGAAGGTGCGATTCGTCCGTTTCAGGGGAAAGTCTACTCGAATTCATTGGAGGATCTCCGCCGTCAGGCCCACCGAATTGGCCTGCGCATGGATATCCCCTGGTCGGAACTCTCGGATGCCGAGAGGGACTTCGTTTGGAAGGGAGATTCGGACTACCCCGACGCGAAAGAAGATGCGTGGATTGACCGGTGGTACGGGATTGACCGCTTTTTTGCATGGCTGGAGAAGAACGTCTACAAGATGCACGTGCGTGTATTCCTTTCTAAATACAGGTCCTATGACACCTGCCCTGAGTGCGGGGGCCAGAGGCTTGGGGAAGAATCTCTCTGCTGGAAATGGGAAGGCTATACCCTCCCCGACCTCTATGAGATCGAGGTCGGAAAGCTCCGAAAACTCATAGAAACTCAAACCCAAACCGGCGATTCAAACGACATTCTAGGCCCAATCCTGCAACGTCTCCGGTTCCTCGATGACGTAGGCTTGGGCTATCTGACGTTGAATCGTTCGACTCGCACACTCAGTGGAGGGGAAACCGAACGGGTCAATCTGACTACGTGCCTCGGTACCTCCATGGTGGATACACTCTTTGTATTGGATGAGCCCTCCGTAGGACTTCACCCGAGAGATATCGACCGGTTGGTCGACATCCTGCGAGGCCTTTCCGCCCAAGGAAACACCGTCGTCGTTGTAGAACACGATGAACGAATTATGCGGGCGGCGGATCGCATTATTGAAATTGGTCCCGAGCCTGGGCGAAAAGGAGGCGAGGTTGTCTTCGAAGGTACACCCGCTCAGATTTGCCGATCCTCTTCCAGCCTCACGGGACGATACCTGGCAGGTGATCTCGGCGGTTCGGAGAACAGGGAGACCCGACCCGTTGAGATGGACCAGCGCAAGAGTGCTGCCTGTGGTCGACTGTCAATCTACGGGGCATCCCGTCACAACTTACAGGACGTCACCGTCCATCTGCCGCTGCGCCGCTTCGTAGCAATTAGCGGGGTGTCGGGATCCGGGAAGTCGACTCTTTTGCAAAAGGTAATCCACGATGGTCTTCTACGACAACGGGGGCTACCTACCGACGACCCAGCGACCATTCGGGATATTGATACGTCCGAGCCGATCGGCGAAATCGTGCGGATTGATCAAAGCAGTCTGAGCAAGACTCCTCGATCAAATCCCGCGGTTCTGACTGGTGCATGGAATGAATTCCGGAAAGCGCTCGCTGCGACCGACCAAGCCGTGAGCTCTGATATGTCGGCCTCTACTTTCTCATTCAACACCGGTGAAGGGCGTTGCGACCATTGTCAGGGACTGGGTTACGAGCAGGTCGAAATGCAATTCCTATCGGACCTCTATCTTCCGTGTCCGGTCTGTGATGGGCGTCGATTCAAGCCTGAGGTCCTTGCCATCCGTCTGGAGGATTGTTCTGTGGACGAGATTTTGAAGATGGAGGTCAACGATGCTCTTGTCCGTTTTGCGGATCGGCCGGCGATCGTTGAGCGATTAGAACCCATTCAACGGGTCGGGTTGGGCTATCTCCCTTTGGGACACCCTCTCAATCAACTTTCCGGAGGAGAATCGCAGCGATTGAAATTAGTCCGCCACCTCGGCAACGTAGGTAAGAAGGCGAAGAAATCCGGTTCCCAATCGGCGCTTATTTTGATCGATGAGCCCACCACTGGACTTCATCGCCACGACATTGCCAATCTGCTGGGAGTGTTCCAAGAGCTCGTCAAAGAGGGAAATAGTCTTGTCGTCGTGGAACACCACCCCGATGTCTTGCTGGCTGCAGACTGGATGATCGAGATGGGACCAGGAGCAGGCTCCGACGGGGGAAAAATCGTGGCAGCCGGAACGCCGATGAGTATCGCTCAAGGGGAGACGGAGTCGGCACCATTTCTCCGGGATGCCCTGCGGCAAAATACCTCCGATGATAACCTGGTTTCCTTCGACAACATCGATCGGGATCTGCCGAAAGTGGCCGAAGAAACGGTTGCCTACGGAGAACGGCCCCGATCGATATCCGTGCAGGGTGCTACCGAGCACAACCTATTGGACGTTAGCGTCGATATCCCCCACGGGAAAACAACCGTCATTGCGGGAGTTTCTGGGAGCGGCAAATCTACGCTGGCCTTCGATATTATTTTTGCCGAGGGCCAACGCCGATTCATGGAATCCATGTCGGCCTACGCGCGGCAATTTGTCGAACAATTGCCGAAGCCGGAAGTCACCCGCCTCACTGGCCTCGCTCCTTCTGTAGCCATTGAACAACGAGTAACTCACGGCACTTCGAAATCAACGGTAGCGACCATCACTGAGGTTGCCCAATACTTGCGCCTTCTTTTCGCGAGAATCGGGGTGCAGCATAACCCCAAAACAGGAAATGCGGTGACGAGCCTACCTGAAACCGAATTGATTCGGCTTTTCGACAAGGCCCGCAAGTCAGCATCCTCCAATCAGCCGACCTATATTGGTGCACCATTGATTCGCGGACGGAAAGGCCATCACCAGCCGATTGCGGACTGGGCGGCGGCCCGAGAATACCCCTACCTGATCTGCGATGGGATTTGGGTCGAACCCACTTCATTTCAAAAGCTGGATCGCTATCGCGAACACGATGTCGACGTACTATTGAAGGATCTTACCGGAATGACGAAACCGGCCGCCCACTCATTGATGCGGGAAACGCTGAAATTGGGCCAGGGCACTGCTTTCTTACAATTCGGGAAAGGCGGACAGCGACAGCACTTCTCCCTCTCCCGCGTCGACCCGGAAACCGGAGAGACCTTCCCTGAGCTCGAACCAAAGAATTTCTCGTGGAACTCACCCCGCGGCTGGTGCCCGAACTGCAACGGCCGGGGAACAATCCGCGATGAGGCCCCCGAGGGCGGAGACGAGCCCGTGTGCCCGGTGTGCGACGGCACACGGCTTGGCGAACAAAGCCGTCATGTTTATCTGGAGACAGAGAAATTTGGGAGCGTGAACCTCCCCCATCTTCTTTCTCTCAACGCACCCTCTCTGATCGAGACCTTGCAGGATGTCCAAGGGAGCCGCCGGGACAAAGCCATCCTGAAGGAGATCCTCCCGGAAATCCGGGAGCGGCTCGATCTAATGGACCAGATTGGCTTGGACTATCTTACCCTCGATCGATCGACGCGCACGCTATCCGGCGGAGAAGCGCAACGGATCCGTCTGACATCACAGCTCGGCTCGAATTTGACGGGAGTTCTCTACGTTTTGGATGAGCCCACAATCGGACTTCATGCCCGTGACAACGACCGACTTCTCCAATCAATTGAAACGCTCAAGCGGCGTGGAAATACAGTTCTGATCGTCGAACACGATGCCGATGTCATTCTCAATGCTGACCGAGTGATCGACATGGGACCCGGGGCCGGAATTCATGGTGGTAAGATCGTGGCTCAAGGGACGCCTAAGCAGATCATGAAGTCGGTCAACTCAGTGACGGGCAAACACCTGGCTCGAACCGGCGTTCATCCCCTTCGAGGAGAACGCAAAAAGGTCCCCGCATCTGCGAAAGATTGGATCCGTCTCGAGGAACTGTATCTGCGCAATTGGAAAGGTGACTCTGTGGCGATCCCCCGGCGATGCCTTACAGCTGTTTGTGGGGTGTCGGGCGCGGGGAAATCCACCCTTGTCCATGAGGCTCTCCACAGATCCGCCGCAGCAGCGGTCCAATCCGGAAAAGCCGCTTTGAGCGTAAAAGCTCTGAAAACGGTTTTCGCAGGTTCGCAGAGTAAGGTTCCACTCAAGAAAGTGTCCGGCCTCGCAGGAATTCGAAAAGTAATTGAGATTGATCAGGCCCCGATTGGTAAAACCTCCCGCTCAACCCCAGCGACCTACATCGGAGTCTTTGATCTGATTCGCAGTTCGTTCGCCCAATTGCCCGAAGCGAAGATGCGCGGAATTGACTCAAGTGGATTTTCATTCAACACCAAGGGAGGACGCTGCGAGAGCTGTAAGGGAGCGGGAATCCGAAAGCTGGAAATGAATTTTCTGCCCGATGCCTCAGTGATCTGCGAAGAGTGCGAGGGAAAGCGCTACCGAGGAGATCTGCTCGATATTCACTGGAGAGGAAAATCGATTGCCGATGTCCTGGCGATGTCCTTCGAAGAAGCCGCTGATTTTTTCTCTTTCGATCGCCGGATCCAGGAAAACCTTTCCCTTATGGTCGAGACAGGGCTCGGGTACCTCCGTCTGGGGCAACCCTCTCCAACCCTCAGTGGAGGCGAAGCTCAGCGGCTAAAGTTAGTCAGTGAACTGGCGGGTAGCGCTACCGGACCAAAGGGTTCCGAAAATCTCTATCTACTAGAGGAACCCACGATCGGCCTACACCTCAAAGATTGTGAGCGACTCACCCGCCTCCTTCACCGTTTGGTCGATGAGGGACATACCGTTATCGTGGTTGAGCATCAGCCTGATATTCTGGCCGAAGCGGACTACCTCCTCGAAATCGGACCCGAGGGTGGCCACAGGGGCGGAGAATTGATCTTCAGCGGAACTCCCGAGGAACTCGTTCAAGTGCCGAAGAGTCCGACCGCGGCGTGCCTGCGCCCTCTTCTGCGTTCTACCCGATCGGTGAACTAATTGGCAGACACTGGTTCTCAGATTTCATCAAGCCCTCTCGAGGGGTAGCTCCCTCCAGAACTTGGCCTCAGGCGATTCCCGTTCCAATTCGAGCCAACGAAATCAATTGTGGCATCCGCATCCACCGCCCCCGCAGCAACCGCCACTGGAAGAAGGGCTGGGTTGAGGATTGGAGGACCCCCCGGCTCCGCCTACGGCAAAGGCGCCATAGACTTTGATCAATTTCTCGCCGGTTTCGGGGTGTTCGGTTAGGGGCTCGTCAGACATCTTCTGCTGAAACTCATAACGTTTTACGGGCTCGCCCTTCTTGTTTGGGACCGTTTCGTATTCGTAAGTAGGCATGGCATTTCTCTCGGATAAGGTTTGATTATTCTACGGCTTCAGCGGTCACAATCTTTTCACTAGCGGCCTGCTGAACGGGCAATACAGGATCATCGGATCGGCTGCTCCGGAACTGATAGCGATTCAGATCCGCAAGGGACAACTGGTCGAGCACCTCTTGAATGTTGAGGGCGGGTCCTTCCTTGGCGACCATGGAGTCTTTCTTGGCGTCGTGATGAAGAGTGTTGAATTTTATGCGATCCAACTCGTCCTCCGAAAACATCTTATCGTCCTGACGAAAGGCAATAAAATCGCGTTGTTCAAAATCCAGGTCGGTTGTGTTAAAGCGACTCGATTGGTAAAGATTGGTCGTTTCGACCTTAAACTGATCTCCGGAAAATCGGCTATCGTAGGTGTCGTAATTCGCCGTATTGAACTTTTGGTTCTTCCACTTGTCACTACCTTGCGGGGTTGCCATCGTAGTCGTTTCAAAGCGTTTCCCCTCCAACCGGCTGTTTCTCTTCGTAAAATCCCAAGGACGCACCTGTCCCGAGGCAACTCCCAAGAGTGACATGCCGAATCCAATAAGAAAAATGTGACGCAATCGAAGCACGGGCTATAGTCAAAGTTGATTCATTCAAAAACGCAAGAAATCCATCTGAGATCGTACCGAGGATCCCCCTTCCATAGTTGCCATTGGAATATCCTCTTCCTCTGCTTATCCAGATCCGAGCGCTTCCAGGATTTGAGATTTCCCACAGTTACCATAGAGTACAAGTATGTCCGATTCCGAACCGCCTCTCACGATTTCCCACGATCCGTCCCAACAACGTTTCATCGGTCCCCAGGGGAGCCAACTCTCCTACGAACTCGGCCCGAACAGCGAGATGATCATCAACCATGTCGGAGTGCCAACTGCTTTACGCGGCCGCGGGATCGCCGCTCAACTGGTCGATGCAGCGTTGCTCGACGCCCGGGAAAATGGGCGAAGTGTCGTGCCTGTCTGCAGCTATGCATCTTCGTATATGAAACGCAAAGGTCTCCTCGATCAGTGAGGCCGTTCAGCAGTTACATCAGAGAATACCCTCGATCAGAATGAACCATTCATTCTGTTGAGGGCAGCCGATGGCTGTCTAGCTAATGGAATCTCCCGAAGGATCGGTAACTCTCGCTACCAATCCATTATCCAGGTGTATCGTTCCCCATTTTCGATAAACCGTCCGGTGGAGAGTTGTCCGTCGTCGATTATTTCATCAACTCGTATCATAACAGATTCCTCACCGTTCTTTCCATAGAGGCTAATGCCAGCGACCACTCCGACTGCATGATTCTCCCAATCCCAAGTATCTTTAGTAATGGCAGGCTGACCAAACTTCTGCAGCTCCTTCGACAACTCGCTCGGCACCTCTCCTTGCTGGCAATCTTCCGGCCAGACACCATATTGCATTCGGTAAATCTCAAACTCCGCGCTGAATGTACGAAGATCATTCGCGATTCTCGAAGCATAGGATTGTTCTTGGGCGAGAAGAAAAGTCGGAATTGCGATCACAGCAAGTAGTCCGATGATGACTACTACAACCATCACCTCTATTAGAGAAAACCCGTTTTGGGCGGATTTAATTCTCGGGAGGTAAAGCATATTCTCGAACCTAGGGTGTAGGTAGTAGAACCTAGGTTTTTACGAATTTCAATTACAATTTACACTTCTACAATATGCCTTAGGTGTAGAAAATTCAGTCGCTCTCCTGCATTGTTTATTATGCTCCAATTTATAACAAAAAAGCAATTTCTGCACCAAAATAGGAATTTATACTGACTATTCCAGAGCACACCCATCCCTGTCTCCCCGATTCGAATACGGATTTCCTCCATTCGATCACTTCACTCAAGGAAGTCATCGGCTCTCAAGACGGGAGAAACGCCACACTTTCGAACTGTCCTTGGACGATTAATCCTCGAGGCTAAACCGCGATCGAAATTCAAACAGGTCCAGACGTCGATCGAGCCGGGGCGTCACGCTGCCGGCGGCCCGGGAGCGGTAGAGGTCTCCAATATCCAGGTCCGTGACGAGGAGCATCTCGACGTTGCTATCTGCCTGTGCCTGGATGCCGTCTCGGGCGAACTCGAAGTCGGAGGGAGAAAACACCGCCGCCTGCCCGTAGTGAATGTCCATCGCCGGGACCGATGGAAGGTTCCCGATAATCCCACTCGTGACCACATAGACCTGATTCTCGATCGCTCTTGCCTGACTGCAGTACCTCACACGCAGGTACGCCTGACGATCATCTGTACAATACGGGACGACGAGAACCTCAGCACCTTGGTCCGCCAAGTAGCGAGCTGCCTCTGGAAACTCTGAATCGTAGCAAATCAAAATCCCAATCTTCGCCTTACTCGTTTGAAAAACCCGAAGGCTCGATCCCCCGCTGATCCCCCAATAGCGTTTCTCCGCCGGGGTTATATGAATCTTGGGTTGTAATTCAAAGGAGCCGTCCGGGAAGATGATGGGGCTCATGTTGTATAGAAGCCCGTCTCTTTCCATGGGGTGACTTCCAGCGATAATGTTGACCCCGTAGTCCTTCGCCAATGACACCATCAAATCCATAAACGGCTTCTCCATCTCAGCCAAACGCCGGATACCGTCGAGGGAAGGCAGTTTTCGCATTCCCTTCTGCGAGAGAAGCTGGACCGAGAAAAACTCCGGAAACACGACTAGATCGGAGCGGTAGTCAGCCGCTGTTTCGACAAAATACTCTACTTGATTGGCAAAATCCTCGAATGAGTCTACTGCACGGACCTGATACTGCACACTCGAAACCCGCATCTTTGCCCCGTCACCGTCCACTGGCTTGAATTCAGGATTGAGCCACTCAATCAGCGTTGCAGTGTTTGCCGATCGCGGATCTTCCATGTAGTTCCGCAGAATTCCCCGGACGACAAAACCTTCCCGCATCTGAAATGGAAGCACCGGATCTTTGCGGACACCCTCTTCTACCTCTCGAACGTACTCTTCGGGGGTTAATTCATCCGCAACTTCAGAATAGCCCGAAAGGCGCCCGCCCCCAAGGATTCGGCGGAGATTCAGCTTTTGACAGAGTTCCCGGCGCGCGCGGTAGAGAAGACCTCCTACACCTTTTCCCTGGCAATCGGGATGCACAAACACTTCCGCTCCGTATAGTGTATCTCCCTGCGGATTGTGGTTGTGAAAATAGCCAGCGTCCGTGATTCCCGAATAGGTATGCTGCCGGTAGGGATTCGGGCCCATTTCTACTATGAGTGAAAAGACTGCGCCCACGATCTTTCCATTGATCTCGGCGAGGATCTGACCATCCGGAAACACCGCCTGATGATTGCGCAACTGGTCTTCGCTCCACATAAAACCTTCCTTGGCAAACAGTGGGTACACCTGGGAGCAAACCTCGATCAACTCCTGGATATCCCGCAACTCAGCATTGCGCACAACAATCAGTTCATCCGGGGTTTCATGGCGTTGTAAGATCATGGCGGAATCTAATCTGTTTTTCCAGAAATTGTCCATAGATCCGAGAGGCGAAATCGATAAATTTTTCTAATCTCCTCAATAAAATTACACACTGAAAAACCAGTGGGATTTGAGGCGACAAAGGCCTTAACGGCGTTCGGATTTCGTTTGGCGTAGGGTTCAGTCTTGACCCGCCCCAACCTTCCTGAGATTTCTACAATCGGAACGCTACTGTTTCGAGAACCACATAATTCAAATAGGTTATGACCACCATTACCGACATTCGCGCACGCGAAATTATTGATTCCCGCGGGAATCCCACTGTTGAAGTCGACGTTGAACTAGAGTCCGGTGTCATCGGCCGCGCTGCAGTTCCTTCCGGAGCCAGCACGGGTGAAAACGAGGCTTTGGAGCTTCGCGACGGCGCTCTTCCTGCCAAGGACTTCCCTAAGGGTTTCGGCCCTAAGAAACGTTACGGCGGCAAGGGCGTAACCAAAGCAGTTGAGAACGTACACGAGAAGATTGCTCCTGAGCTCTTCGGGCTAGACGCCTGCGACCAGGTTGGAATCGACCGTGCCATGCTGGAGCTCGACGGAACTCCAACCAAGAGTAACCTCGGCGCGAACGCTATTCTCGGCGTCTCACTCGCAGTAGCCAAAGCTGCTGCCGAAACCCTCGGAGTTCCACTATACAAGTATATTGGTGGCCCCAACGCGAAGGTTCTTCCCGTTCCTATGATGAATATCATGAACGGTGGTTCACACTCCGATGCGCCGATCGACATTCAGGAATTCATGATCATGCCTAAGGGTGCGAGCAGTTTCCGCGAAGCGCTTCGTATGGGTTGCGAGATTTTCCATGAACTCAAGATCGTTCTGAAGGCTCAAGGTCTGAGCACCAGCATCGGTGACGAAGGTGGTTTTGCTCCTAAGCTTGCTTCCAACGAAGCTGCCCTCGAAGCAATTGCTGCTGCGGTTAAGGGCGCTGGCTACAAGCTCGGTAAAGAAATCTTTATCGCTCTCGACGTCGCCTCATCCGAATTCTTCGACAAGAAAAAGAAGAAGTACGTATTTTCGAAGAGCGACGGATCGAAGAAGAACGCCAAGGAAATGGTTGCCTTCTACCAAGACCTCCAAAAGCGCTACCCTATCCTCTCCATCGAGGATGGTTGCGATGAGAATGACTGGAGCGGCTGGAAGACTCTCACCGACGAACTCGGTGCGACGACTCAACTCGTGGGTGACGACCTTTTCGTTACCAACACGAAGTTCCTCAAGAAGGGAATTGATCTCGGTGTTGCCAACTCAATCCTCGTGAAGGTCAATCAGATCGGATCGCTGACCGAGACCCTCGACGCGATCGAGATGGCCCGTGAAGCCAACTACACGGCTGTGATTTCGCACCGCTCGGGTGAAACCGAAGACACCACGATTGCCGACATCGCTGTTGCGACTAATGCCGGCCAGATCAAAACTGGTTCGCTCTGCCGAACAGACCGTGTCGCCAAATACAACCAACTACTTCGTATCGAAGAAGAGTTGGGCGAGCACGCAATCTACGGCGGGAAGATCAACTTCTAAGGAAGTCTTCTCTCTTCCATTTTATCAGGCGGCTCTCTTCGGGGAGCCGCTTTTTTTGTTCCCCTTCGAGCGAAGTACCAGCTCGCTCGGCCCTTCGTGAAAAACTGGCGGAGCTCCACCTACCGGCGGCTCGGGTATTACAAGAGCTCGCCGAAAAAAAACTGCGGAACACGGTACCGGCAAAGATGGTACAACCCAAGTAGGCCTCCTCTCGGCCGGGAGCGCCACCCTTTTGCCCCCAACTGCAGACCAGATCGTGTGGCTGCAGCGAGTCGTTCGCCTATTGCGGAACGGCCCGCAAATAGAACGGCCTGGTATTATTTCTTTTGATACCAGTTGCCCTTCGCATCCTGCAACCAAACGCCGGGGGCGGAGGTTTTGGCGAGTTGGGCAGCCCGTTGCTCCTGCACTTTAGAAACTGGTTGGCCAGTTTGCTTAGCGATCGCATTGTAGACCGTCATCCGGTCCTTGTTCTCAGCCTCTACCATTTTTCGCTGCTCCGGCGAGATCGATCCGCGAATCGAGAGCAGTCCATCCTTCGATTCACCAATGAGACCATCTTCTTTCAGGTCGTCAATCGCCGGAAGCCGCTCTGCCATCTGATTACGGATCTGCCCGAGATCCTGTGAATGCACTAGAGGTGCAAATACAAAGAGAGAGAGGAGAAAAATAGTGATGCGTGGAATCATAGCTTTCACGAATTTGGGTTTTCGTTGGTGGAAATAACTTCGTCCTCGACAATAATCGTCTCCGATGCGGTGTCGAGTTCGTCGAAAAAGTTGTTCAGCTGTTCCTCGACTTGGACATTGACCTCTACCGTGATGTGAACGGGTTCAACGCGGTGAGTAATCTCATGATGTGTCGAACACGAGGTAAGAACCATCACCGCGGAGGTCAAAGGAAGTAGGAAGAAAGCCTTGGGCATAGAAGGAAGCCTACGAAAAGAATGGTCCAAATTCAAGGCGATTGCCCTCCTCGACCCCATTTAGAGACCAGAAAGTGAGATCCGCTTCCCCAGAAGGATGAGCTGATAGATTTTCTCGAAAGGTATCTGGAACTTAAGGTCGAGATTGATCTCGGGGGCCTTGATATTCGGCACCTGGGAACTGCCTTGAATCCGGATGAATGTATTGGGTTGCCCCGTTCGCAGTGCGAAGACTTCCAGATGAAGCGATTGCAGGCGCAGGTCGCTCACGGCCTGGACGAGAATATCCGATTGCCCACCTCCAATTGCGCGGCGCAGCCATTCTTGATCGGTAAACTTTATTGAAGCCTCCTGCCCCGTATCCAGATCGAGGCCGGCTTCCATTTTGGTAAATTTACCGTCGACTGCGGCGAGCCGAACTCTTCCGCTCATACGGCCTACCGCTTCTATCTGGTCAAGCCCACAGGCATCGGCCAGCTTTGCGAGGTCAATCCGCCGCACGTGGAGGCCAGCATCGAAGTTACGTCCAGATTCCACTAGATCCAAGTGAACCGGGGAATCGAGTTCCAATACACCGCCCAAAAGATTCTGTTCCAGAGTTTGTAGGGTAAACTGTCGTCCGTCGCGCAGTTCCCATTCGACTTCGCCCGGGCCCGAGCTGAATCGATCATAGCTAAGACCGTCCCAGTAAAATTTCTGCAGGCCCAAAGTGCGAAAACGGGGAAGAATTTCGATTCCGATTTGTCCTCGGAATCCGTGTACAATCCGAGCCACGGAATCCAATCCGAAGGTCCCATTCTCGATAGAAACGATTCCTCCCAAAGAAAATCGCTCTCCCGCTAGCCTCGATTGCATCACCATGGCGATCTCTCCCCCGAGGCTGATCCCTACTCCATCGCCACCAATACCCGAAAGCCAACCGATCTCTGAAATACTACTGGGTCCAAATCCCATCCATCCGTCTCCCGAGATCGGTCCGTGATTCCGAACAAAATGGACTCCTGAGAAGGTAATTCCTCCCGTCTGATCGATCGCCTCGAGATGGAGATCCCAGCCATACTTCCGGGGAAGCGCGTTCACTTCCAGAGAAAGGGAATGCCCGTCACTGTCTGATGAGATCGTAGGTATGCCAAAATTCCGCAACTCGGCTCGTAACGTCCCACCGACTTCGCCTCCGTTTTCCGACTCAACCAAACTCAATCCAAAATCTAACTGCCCGCCTTGAAGTGGAATCGAATCCATTTCCGGCCCCTGCGCCCAGGCAATCCAATGCCCGACGTCGACCGTAGAGAGGTAGGCGTCGACTTCTTGCAATTGGTTTTGGTCGTGTCTGCCCAACAGGTGAATACGGGTTCCAAAACCTGGAATCGCCCCCGCCGCTTCAATCCGATCTTCGACGGATCGAACAAAAAGAGAAGCCGCCATTGCTTCCCGTTTCCCCCAATTGAATCGAGCCGAGTCGAAAATTAGCAAATGAAAGGGAAGACCGGGGATTTCGGGAAAACGAAAATTTTCCAATCCATCCATTTTCTCTTCGGGCTTCTCAGTGTTGTTTTCCCGCAGATCGGACTCCCCGCTCGCGGGCATCCAGTCGACAAATAAACCCGAGATGACAATGTTCTCGACCGATCCCCCGAGGAGAACGGGAACGCTATAAGCCAATCGCAAACTTTCCAAACCGAGAACTCCGTCCGGCCAAGCCATCCGCAACCCGGCCAATTCGCTTGAGTTAAAGCCTACACGGAGACGGTCAATCTCCGGGCTCTCAAATCCGGCCTCTTTGATACTCCGCAGTATCACCCTCTCCGCAATCACTGGAAGAAGGAACCACGTACCCACTAGCAGCAATCCAAAGGTCAGTAAGGCAATGATCAGAAGTCGTTTCATTCAGTGCCCAAGTCATATCGATTCGGGATCGACCCGACAAGAATAGGATCATGGCGGGCATCAATCGCCTGCGAAGAATCTCTCGTCAAAACGCAATCGCAAGGACATGATTGGAGCCATGACTTCTGAAGATTTCCGCATTCGCCCGATGCAACCAACCGAGATCGCTATCGCTCTGAGCTGGGCAAATCGCGAAGGATGGAATCCAGGCCTCGATGACAGGACCGCCTTTTCCGCGGTCGATCCCACCGGTTTCTGGATCGGAGAAATCAATGAAAAGCCAATCGCAGTCATTTCCGCTGTCCGATACGGAGCTTCTTTTGGGTTCCTTGGCTTCTATATCGTCGAACCTTCCTTCCGAGGGCACGGGTATGGTATCGCGATCTGGAACGCAGCAATGACGCATCTGGGGACTAGGGTGATCGGACTTGATGGAGTGGTTGATCAGCAGGAGAATTATCGAAAATCCGGTTTCGAACTCGCCTACCGCAATATCCGGCAAAGTGGCGTTTCCAAGCGTACGAATTTTGCGCATCCATGTATTCGTCCCATTAGCACCGTTCCAAAGCATTTGATCGAGCAATTCGATCGAGAGCACTTCCCTGCGGATCGTCTGGAATTCCTCCGCCGCTGGACTGCTCTGCCACACTCCTATGGCTGCGCTTACTGTGAGGGGGAGCAAGTCACCGGATACGGCATAATACGCCAATGCGAACAGGGATGGAAAATCGGTCCCCTTTTTGCACGAAATCCAGATGTGGCCGAATCAATTCTGCAAGCACTCCTAGAGGAGATACCGGCCGGTGACACCTTCTACCTGGATACTCCCGAGCCCAATCCGGCCGCGCTACAAATGGCAACAAACCATCAAATGACTCCGGTATTCGAGACCGCCCGTATGTATCGGGGGCCTGCGCCCGCAGTAGCGCTAGACGGAATCTACGGGGTCACCTCGTTCGAGCTGGGGTAACCCTGCCCGTTCCTACTTCTGATACCAGTCGCCTTCTTTATCCTGCATCCAAGTACCGGGAGCAGAGATCTTCATCCGCTTCGCAGCATATTCTTCTTGGATCTTTTCGACTGAATCACCGTATTTCTTTGCCAAAAGCTGACAGTAAACCGTCCGGTCCTTGTTCTCCTGTTCCACCATCTTTCTCTGCATCGGTGAGATATCTCCACGAGGTGCCAATTGACCGGTATTGGTGATTCCAACCAGCCCCTGCTCTTTTAGGAGAGAGATTTGAGAAACTCTGGACTCCATTTCATTCTGGAGAGAGCCCAAATCAGCTGACTGCTCAGACAGTCCCGCAACGTCCAGGTTTGGGTCCGACGCTTCATCGGATTGTGAATACAAGCAAGATGCAAGTGAGACAGTGGCAATGCTGATGATCTGGGAGAATTTAGCTGCTGATTTCATAGTGATGTTGGATTGGGATACTATTGGAAAAGGATTGGAGTAAGCGGGTATTTATTCACCTGAGACTTAATCCATGTCGGAATAGACCCGGTCCACGCTTTTCTCGACTTGGGAGTCCGCCCGACCGCTCTGCGTACCGGGTGCAGCGGGGTACTTGGTGGATCCTCCAGACTGGCAGGAAACCGACGATAGTGTAAACGCTGTGAACAATAAGAGAAATAGCACACGGGCCATTTTTACATCGTAGAAGAGACAGTTAAGACTCCGCAAGCGCTATTCTTCGATTCATTTCCGCCCGAGCGCCTATCTCCTTGCCATTGGTCATTGGAGTGTCATATATGGTTCATGTCCCATATATGGAACTCCGCAACCCAGAAATACTAGCCCACACCGAGTCACCGGCACCCGCACTCCTGCGCGGGATCGCGGTCCTCCAGTTGCTCAATCAGCAGACAGCTGCGTCTCTCGAAACTCTGGCCAATCAACTGGAAATTCCCAAAGCCTCTCTCGCCCGAATACTGGACACCCTGGAGACCGCAGGGGTCGTCGCAAGATTTCCGGATAAGCAATACCGTCCTCTATGGTCTCTGGAACCATTAGAGGCCGGCCCTGCAGCTTACCGGCGTCTCATCCAAGGACGGATGCCGGAATTGTGTGAACTTACCGGTTGCACCGCGGAGTGGTATGAAGTCACCGAGGGCGGTTTGCGGCTTGTTCTCCAGCACCTTCCGGATTCGGAATTGTGCGTAAAAGCCAAACCAGGATTCATCAGGACATGGAAAACCGAATTCGAGGCCGTCACTCGCGTAGGCCACGCCTTCTGTAGCCGGGCACCGGACATTTCGTCGATCCCGATTTATCTGAAGGATGGCGAGCTCGGTCGAATTCACACTCGAAAGATCCGTGAGCTGATCGCCGCAACTCGTATCGAAAAAGCGACATACGACGAATTCTTCAATTCCAACGGAGTCCGTCGGTTTGCCGCCGCCGCCCTCGATGAGAAGACAAAGCAGCTGCGCGGGATTCTCGCTCTCGCGGAGGCCTACAATTTTGGGAAACAGCCAAATCCCACAACAAAACTCGAACACCTAAAAAGAACCCTCAGCTCTTAGAACACCTATGAGAATTCTATACATCGATATCGATAGCCAGAGACCGGATCACCTCGGTTGCTATGGCTACCACCGGAACACAAGCCCCGCAATCGACCAGATCGCAAGCGAAGGAGTTGTGTTTGAACAATGCTACACTCCGGACGCTCCTTGCCTCCCCTCTCGGACCGCATTTTATTCCGGGCGATTCGGAATCCAAACCGGTGTGGTCGGCCACGGCGGCACGGCCTCACAGCCGAAGGTCCAGGGGGCAGACAGAGGATTCCGGGATTATTTTGACGCGCGGGGTTTTGCCGGACAGCTGCAGAAAGCCGGCTACCATACCGCCATGATTAGCCCATTCGGACAGCGCCACTCGGCCTGGCACTTCTATGCGGGATTCAACGAAATCCACAACACCGGACAGGGAGGCATGGAGTCCGCCGAGGTCGTACAACCTGTCGTGGATAAATGGATCCAAGAGAACGCTGAGAAGGACAATTGGTATTTGCACATCAATTACTGGGATCCGCACACCCCCTACCGGACGCCCGAAGACTTTGAGAACCCGTTCGCAGACGAGCCTCTTCCCGAGTGGCTTACAGATGAAGTAATCGAACGAAACAATCAAAAGGTCGGGCCGCACTGTTCTCATGAGGTCGGCATGTACCATGGCGACGAGAGCCCCCGCTACCCGAAGCATCCGGGGAAGGCTACGGACCGCGAATCTCTCCGCCGTGTCATCGACGGTTACGATATGGGAGTGCGCTATGTCGACGACCAGATTGCCAAGATTGTCGCTGACCTTAAAAAGGCAGGTACCTATGACGACACGATGATCGTGATCTCAGCCGACCATGGTGAAAATCTCGGGGAATTGGGGATCTACAGTGAACATGGTACCGCCGATCAGATAACCTGCCGCGTACCGCTCATTATTAAGTACCCTGGCGGATCGAGCGGGACACGGAACACGAAGTTTCACTACAATCTCGATCTGGCTCCGACCCTTATGGATCTCGTGGGGCGGGACAAACCGGCAATCTGGGATGGTGAGTCCTATGCGCCCGCCCTACTCGAAGGTGAGGACGTGGGACGCGATGAGGTTACGATCAGCCAGTGCTGCCACGTGTGCCAGAGGTCTGTGCGTTGGGGTAAGTGGCTCTACATGAGAACCTACCACGATGGATTCCATCTCTTTCCGCAAGAAATGCTCTATGATATGGAGAATGACCCCCACGAGCAGAATAATCTCGCCGAGAGTCATCCAGAACTCTGTCACGAGGGGCAATGGCGTCTCTCACGCTGGCATGACGCGCAGATGCAAAAGATGTCCCGCTTTGCCAGCGATGTAGTCGACCCGATGTGGACCGTTTTCAAAGAAGGCGGCCCCAATCACGCGTCTTTTGGTCACGGGCAACCCGGAATCAAAGGCTTCGAAAAATACCTGGGGTACCTGGAAGAAACGGGACGAAAGGAAGGCGCCGCTGAATTGCGTGAGAAATACGCTGAGCAGGTGGAGTACTTTTCGAACAAACGGTTCTAAGAGTTCCCCGAACTAATTGAATCGACGACTTTCAAGGGTCGGCTCTCCCACGGGCCGGCCTTTATTTTTGGAGCCGTTGCAAGTGATCGCCTCAACCCCGCTGGCTGGTTCCGCTCCCACCCGCCTACGATGACCCTTTCGGAAACGACTCATTCTCTATACACGGAGAGTTAAATAGCTTACCTATCTCGACTCCCGGTTTGCTACGAACTCGAATCGGGCTTGATTCTAAGACCTATGATTCGGCTTCTCACCTTCAGTCTCGCGTTGCTAGGCCTTGCCCTCTCCACAGCTTGCCAATCTCTCCCGAGCGATCCCCCGCCCACTGTTGAGGCGGTAGAGCTGGACCAGTACATCGGCCGGTGGTACGAGATCGCCCGCCTACCCGTCTTTTTCCAAGAAGAGGACGAACGCGCGATGGCCGACTATTCCCTCCAGAAAGATGGAACCGTCGCCCTCGTGAATACAGCCATCGAACCAAATGGATCCACACACAGTGTCACTGGATCCGCGGTTCCCGTCGAGGGGTCGCAGAACGCAAAATTGAAGGTTACGATCGACAACTTCTTTGCCAAACTTTTCGGCTCTCCACCAGATTATGGGAACTACTGGATCTTCGCCCTCGAGTCCGACTACTCCATTGCAATGGTGGGCTCGCCAGATCGTAAAACTCTCTGGTTGCTGTCTCGTCAACCGCAGATCCCGGCAGAGCAGTTGGACCAATATATCAATCGCGCCACAAATTTAGGCTTCGATACCTCGAAATTGATTTACAATAACCGCCCGTTGTAAGGTCGGTTCGGTAAGGTTTAGTCCGTATTTTACTCTCCTGCTAAGGAGACAACGACTCAGGGGATTTCCGGCCGATCGAAGCTAATCTCTCCGCTTTTTAGAGAGTGAACCGCCCATCCTTGTCAGGGCGCCCTATTGCCGAAGCTTCGGGCGACAATGATCGAATTCGAGGCCGGTCGGAAGACGAAGGATACAAACCTACCGCTGTCTAATTGGCGGAAACGCCGCGTGCCGGGCCGTTTAGCACATAAGAGACCGGCAGACTGCGGCACCGACACCTGCAATAAAAAAGCAACGGATCGGGATCCGTCGCTTTTGTAAGAATTCGTAGGCCTGTCTCTTTTTCGGAGATTCCTCCCACCATGGCGTTCAGAGCCATGATGGAGAGGGTCCGATAAGTTCATTCCTTCCTGACGATTGTCAGGGAGGAGAATTAAAGCCCGACTTAGTTTGCAGGTACTAGGCGTACGTTGTCGATGTAGAGAGGTCCGCCCATCGGTCCATTCATCCGAATGTAGAATCCGGCGAAGTTCTCGAAATTCGAGCCGCTCGCTCCATCTGTCAGGTCCGACAACGGAATGCTGATCTCCTGCCAGCTGGTGTCGGATCCGTCCAACACCCCTGGAAGTGCAATTTCAATCGTCTTTGGCGAAGAAGCCATGGTCAGTGCGCGAATTTCAAGATCGCCAACACTCGCGGAGGTCGTCCGTATGGACATGACCAAGTTCCAATCCGAGTCTTGGTAGTTCGCAAACTTGATCGTCGCTGAGTCGCGCTTAGTACGGTAATTCGCACCACCGCCTTGGCTTCCCTTGGTCGTGATCTCAATCGCATTGGATCCATTGATACCTTTGCCCTTGGCAATCTTGATCTTCGCATCGCGCCATCCACTCAGGTACCAACCGCTGGGGTTCTTCTCCGAAAATACATTCAGAGGCTTGGTCTCGAGCAGGCGACCTTCTTTTTCGATCAACGGCTGAAGAGGGCGAACCTCTGCGAGCAGCACTTCCGCGTCGCGCGTATCCTTCTTGTAGCCTACGCCGTCCACGGTAATGCCTTCTGAATCCAACGGGCGAATCACCGAATCGATGATCGTATAATTCGGACCGGAAAGCTCTTTCCCTGCTGGGAGTTCGATGAGCGAATCTTTAACCGCGATGCTCATTACCTTCATCTGTTCTGGAGTCACACGCCAATCATTCAAGGCGAGAGGTTTCGATGAATTGACAAAGCTTGATCCGATAATCCGAACCTTACCCTTGGTCCACAATCCAACGTAGTCGGAGTTGCCGCCGCGTTTTACCGGGTCTGATGACAGGCAGTTCCACAAGAGAGGTCCTGGTGCGGCACTCCAAAAACGATAGTTCTTTTTGTTATCTTTGGCGATGCAACCGATGAGAAGAGGATTCGCAGACTTGTCGTCCCAGCCACCGTCAGTATTTCCGTAGGACTCACAGCGAATGTAGGTCAGGTTGTATGCGGTGCCTTCGGCACAGAATCCGTCTCCATTCCAATAGCTGTCACCGTTCACGTGCCAATTGTTGCTAGCAACGCAGTCAATGAAAGTAATGTCGTGGTCGTACACGTTCGTTCCCTTGGCGCCACCGATTACGTTGAAACTCATGGGGAAAGGTTCTACATACCACTCTTTGCCCCCGGCATCTGCGGTGCAGTTGATGACCTGGATGTCGTAGCAGCCGTCACGAAAACGGAATCCGCGCTTGGTGTAGTATTTTACATCACAGTCGCGGATCTCAATGTCGTGCGAACCAATTTCCGGTTTGGCGGCCATCGCCCCACCACGAAAAACAAATGCGTCGCGGGTCTCCTGAACATCGACGTCCAGAATCTTCCCTTCCGAAACCCGACCGGGTGTCCGGGTCTCAAAAGCACTACGCACCTTGCGTGCTTCAAAATTTTCAAAGACCCACCCAGTGGATTCAGAAGAAAGCTGGATCAGGGTGAAACCCTTGCTTTTGTCCTCTTTCTCCCAGCTTCCTACAAACACAGGGCGTTTGCCATCTTGAGTGACGCCTTTCAGCGTGATCGGATTTTCTGCGGAAGCAGATGCGCTCAACTTCATCCCCCGCGCCTTATATTCTCCTCCTCCTAAGAAGAGTGTGTCACCAGGTTCGAGTTTTCCCCATGCCTGCTCTAAACTATTATCTGTCGCAGAATAGGACAGTGCATTCTCCCAGTCCGCGCCGCTCTGGGAGCCGGCGCCGTTAGGCAGCATGTAGAGGTCAGCTGCAGATGCCTGCATGCCGAATAGAAATGCAGCACAGAGCAACAGACGATTTTTCGGTAAATTTCGCTTCATTTTTTGGGTCTTTTTCGGGATTAAACGCTCTTTATCTAAACTCTCCTGCAATAGTTCAGCAGTAGTTCAAATTAACCTATTAGATACAGGGAGATGTGCCTTCGTGAAAAGTCAAAAAAGTAGCTGAGGCGTCCCGCCTCAGTTCCAACGAGAAATCAGTGTGATTCCGGAACACCCATGAACATGCGGGGCATAACGTAGCTGAGGCGTCCCGCCTCAGTTCCAACGAGAAATCAGAAAGCGGGACGCATCTGCTACTTTCCCCTCCGACGTGGCGGATATCAGGGAAGTGGTATTCCGGGACACCCATGAACATGCGGGGTATAAA
>CEOD01005822.1_pt1 | contig 46323 bp, 57 predicted proteins | sample 530341 | NCBI WGS metagenome assembly CEOD01 (sample SAMEA2619950, study PRJEB7988) | marine metagenome | isolation source: saline water (ENVO:00002010), including | reverse complement strand
TTTCGTCTCCGACTCATGCTCCAAAACTACCACTACGCCTCGACCGCCGTCAATACTAATTTGTCTGACCTATATTTTCGTTGTGGGAGTGAGATTTGGGGCTAGCCTCTGTGGTTTATGGAGTACCCAGGAAGCGGTCTACCTTGCTGGATACAATTACGCCGTAATTGATGGTTCCCAACCATCCTGACATAATGATTCCTACGCTGCCGGCGTGGTAGAGTCCGGGGATTTGTTCTGGGAGATCCATGGAGACTTGCAGGCCTTCGAATTTAGTTCCGAAAGAGGTTCCTCCGATGTGCCTGGTGTAGTAGTTGACCGTTCTTGGCGTGGCCGCTTCCACGTGATCCAATTTTCCTCGAATTCCTGGTAGGTATGTTTCGAGAGATTGGATCGACTCTTCGCAAAGGCGCTTCTTCTCACGCTCGTACTCTTCCTCGCTTAAATTCTCCCAATCGGACCATTTTGCGTTTAGGGAGGCGACGACTGAGTACCTCGCCGGGTCTAAATGAGGGCGCATTTCGGGGTAGTAGAGTGAGAAAGTTCGACTCGTTGTGTTGATGTCGGTCAATTCTTTGCTTGAAAATTTGGGGGCTTGGGAGGTGAAAACCAAATCACCGATGTTATCGATGGATTCACCTTTTCGGATGCCCATGTAGACCTGACATGAACTGGTATTGACCCGTACACCCTCAACAGCTTTGGCATACTCGGGAGTGAGATGTTCTTCACCGATCAGCTTCTGAGTGGTGTTCTTCACATTGGCGTTCGAGACCACTGCTTTCGACGGAATGAACCGTCCATTGGCGGTCACTCCACGGACACAGGGTTTCCCTTCTATCTCCTCCACCTCGATTCTCTCGACGAGAACTTTTTTGCGAATATCTACACCATTCTTGATCAGCTCTTCTTCCATTTTCCCGACTAGCACATCGGTACCGCCTTGGAAGGTGAAGACTCCCTTGCTCATAAAATTGGAGAAAACGATTCCGAAAGTAATGGCCGGATCGTCCTCGGAGGAGCCGTTTGCGTAGGCAATGGGCTCCATCAATAGGCGCTTAACGTCCGACCGACCGGGGAAGAACTCCTCGAACATCTCACCCGTGGTTCGATCATCTCGATCGTAATAATTCATCGCCCGCAAGTGCTGAAAGAAAGCTTCCACGGTATTCCGGGGCACTTTGAAATCCTCCTCGAGGATGCGACTGAAATCGCTACGATCGAACGTCGTCCACACATCAAACTGGGGATTGATGAAGCGAACATCCTTCAATTGGACAATCGAATCGGAGATCTCGCGGGTCCAGTACTTCCGGCAGGATTTGAGCATTCCGTAAGGGAATCCATGCAAAGAGATATCGAAAATATGGCCTCTGGGGCGCTTGAACCAAGTGGCTAGCCCTCCTAACTGATAGTGATGCTCGAGCACCAAAACCGACCTTCCAGCCTTCGCCAAAGTGTTCGCGGCGGTCAACCCACCGAGCCCACTTCCAATTACGATCACATCATATTGATCTTTGATACCTTTTAAGCGATCCAAAGCCATTCCTTGAAGCAATGATCAATCGAGCGAAGGGCAAGCGTGGAATTTCAAAGCCGGCCGGAGATGGACCTACTTCTTCGTCAAAAAAACTTTCTCGGCGCGCACCTGGACCTTTCCATCGACGAACTCGATGGACATCGAATCCCCCTCTTTCCAAGCACTGGCTCGTCCTGCCGTCATTCCTTTTTCATCTCTGACAATGGCAAATCCGCGCCGTAAATTGTGGTCCAGACCTCCGGCCCTCAAAACGGGAATCACTGCTTCGACGCGTTCCTTCTTCTCCTGCATTCTCCGATCAACCACCCATTTAAATCGCTTCTGCAGGGATTCGACGTCCGAATTCTTTCGCACTAATTCCCGTTCGGGCGACTTAACCATCAATCGTGCTTGAATCGCCGACTGATCCTTCCATCTGGAGATAAAAGCCTCCTCAATCCTTCGGACCATCCGGTCCTGCCACTCATCAAGCCGCTGCGAGCTCACCTCAATCTGACGCAAAAATGGCCTCGCTACCGTTCGGGCTCGCAGGCGCTCCAGCTCCGCCAAACGTTCTCGAAGCGACTCCCGACCGCTGCGCAACAGCAAATCTCCCAGCGATTCAAAATCCCGCTGTACCTGAGCCACGGCACTGCTGATCCACTCTGCGGCGCCAGTTGGAGTTTCTTTTCGCAAATCAGCGACGAAATCGGTCAAGACCACGTCTGTCTCGTGCCCAATAGCCGAAATCGTTGGCAAAGGGCAATTGGAGAGCGCTCTTGCAAGCTTTTCGCTATTGAAGCACCAGAGATCCTCCAGACTCCCCCCTCCCCTAGCCACGACGAGTAAATCGAGCTCTTTCATTTCGGAAGCTCGCCGGACCTGACGAACAAGAGAGGGAATCGCCGCATCGCCTTGCACTGTGGAAGGAAATACTCTCAACGTTCCGGGCCAATTCATTCTTCGGAATACGCTGATCATATCTCTCACAGCGGCTCCACTGGGAGAAGTCACCACACCCACATTCAACGGAAGCCACGGAAGCGCCTTTTTTCGATCCGAGTCGAAAAGACCCTCTCTTCGCAGCTGCTCCTTGAGTTTCTCAAATTCCCGCTGGAGTCGTCCGATACCGTCCTCAATCAGTTCCCGGACGATGATCTGGTAGGTTCCCCGCGGCTCGTAGACCGACAATTCACCAAATGCGATCACCTGTAGACCGTCCCGCGGCTCACACTCGGCCCGCATCGCATTTCCCCGGAACAATACCGCTGAGATTTGGCCACCGGAATCCTTGAGAGAAAAGTACGAATGACCGCTGGCCTGCTTGCGAAGATTGGACACCTCCCCACGGACCCAGACCGCGGGGAACCCATCTTCGATGATTCGCTTTAGGGCCCGATTCAACTCGGAGACCCCGATCGCATCCTGGGGGCTGGGTCTCATGATTTACTGACCGCGCTCACAGGCTCCTCAACACCTACCTGTTCATCCACGCCCTTCAAATGGGGATCTTTTCTCAGTCGCCGGCGCAACCATTTCAAAGCGAAGGCCAAACCAAGGAGAACTCCTACAGCCAGGAGCACCAGAACCAAATTTCCCTCCAAAATAGCACCAGCGGTCAGCGCGACGGCGAAAGCCAACGGAACCTGGGTGGTCCAGCTCGCCAAAAGGTACTTGTGCAGCGGCACCTTCAGGAGGCCGAGAAGGTAGTTCTGCACACAAATGGGCAAGACCGGAGTCACACGAATAAGGAACGAAAATTTGAGATGATCTTCCGATGGAATCTTGGGAACACTGTACCCGAACCGAGAGAGAATTTTCTCAGCGAGATGGTGGAGCGGCCCTACTGTAAGGAAATAGGACCACAGAATATTGAGAGCCACGGCACTCGCAGCGACGGCGGCGCCAAACCCCTCCCCCAGTGACTCGGAATAGACCATCCCAGCCAGAATCAAAAACGGAGTCTGGGGAATCGGAAATGCGGGAAGGATGACAATCAGCGCATACAATAGAAACGGATGCTCACCCAACCGGTCCCACCCAACCGTCATCAATTGCCACGCATCATCCAGCCACCGATCGGGAATCAGGAGGACTCCAGCACAACCAACCACCAAAACTACGATCGCGGCCACGATCGCCATTACCAACAACCGGCGATTCACAGCTCTGACTTCAACGAATCCTGGAGGCCTCGAATCTCATCCCTCAAGCGGGCAGCCTCTTCGAAGTTCTCAAATTTAACGGCTTGGGCCAGTTCATCACTTAGAACCTTCACCTTTTCCTCGATCACCTCCTTGGTGACCCGACTCCGGGGAATCTTGCCGACATGGCGCACACCCTTGTGCATCTTGCGCAACATCGACGTGAGAAACGGACCGAAAACCTGATAGCATTCGGGGCAACCAAACCGCCCGGTGTCCTCGAACTTCTCCTTCGAACACCCGCAAACCGGGCACTCAATGGATATCCGATTTTTGATCCGCCCCAGGTTATCCCCATCTGCAATCAAAGAATAGCCGGAAGTCCCCAGTAGGGTACTGTTCCCGGAACCCTTCTCGATTACGGACTCAAAAACCTTCCCTCCAATGATTTTGGTCAGATAAATCTTCGCTTTCCCCTCAGGATCTTTTGATTGGTTGCCCATTTCATCTAAAATCGGGAAGAATTGGGGCACTGTCAACCTGCTGAAGCCCACTCCTGCGGGCCTTCGCCGAAGATTTTTCAAAAAAGATCCCTTTTTTATTTTTTTCGCTTGCAAGGACCAACTCCATCCGCATTGTCATAACCATATTAAGTTTCAAACTTTCTCCCGTAAAGGGAGATTGGGGTAACAATAAAGCAGAAAGCTAAATGGGGCGCGGTTTTGGGGTAGACCGCGCCCCTCTTTTTTGCCCAAATTCCAAGGATTTTTGGCAAATGGCACTCTCCGAGTCAATTCCCCTCCATCCAGCAGCGCAGCCCCCGCCGCCGCGCCTGAGCGCCCAACTCCTTAAAAGGATACACAATCCGGCAGGGAAGAATCGCCAGGCAGACTGAGTCTGCGTCCAAGCAACCATCAGGAAAACCTTGCTCTCCCGATTCTCTCGGGCCCCATCCCACTCCTCCGAATCCGGGACCGACCCCTCGATCGACTACGGAAGAGCGGCCGACCTAAAAATCACGGGTTCTACCGAAAACGAACGGTGACCTACAGCTTTCCGTTCTCGCGAATCCAGCGGTACAAATGAGCGGGCGGCTTCAACTCATTCATCTGCTCCGAAAGAGACATGGGCTTGTTCTTCAATTTTCCCGCCAGCGGCTCCAGCTCTAAAGTGAGATTCCGATGCCTCTTCGAAGAAGCATCGAGCGAAGCTGCCTCAACGCCCTCCAAACAATCCTCCGAAAGACCAAAGCGGCGCAATACCGCCCGGCCTAAATCGAGCCGCGAGACGGCATCGCTTCCCGCCCAATGAAAAATGCCGTGCAAATCACTCCGTTCGGCCAATTCCACTGTTACCTCGGCAACACTTCCAGCCGAGCACGGCTGCCGAATCTCATCTGAAAACAACTGAGGTTTTTCACCTGCAGCAATCATCCCGAGAAGTTTTTCGTGAACACTGCGCTGTCCGGTCACGCTGTTTCCGTTCACAATCGTAATCCGCAAAACGACCGGCTTCTCGTCGTTAAACTTGAGCACCTCTCTTTCTGCCAGCAACTTCAACTGTCCGTACAGACCAGTAGGACAAGGAGTCGAAGTCGATCGGTACCCGCCCAACTCTCCATCGAAGACCATATCCGTAGAAAGGTGGATAAACTGGGCCCCGATGTGCCGGGTCAACATCGCGACCTGACGAGGGAAAGCCACATTGACCTTCTCCGCGAGGGCGGGATTGCGATCCACCTCCGCCGGGCTACTGATTGCGGCGGCATTGACCACCACATCGGGCCACTCCTCTAAAATCAACCGCTCGACCGCCTCACGGTCGGTATTGTCGATGGATCGCTCGGAGACTACGCCGGAAACACCGGAAGCGCGCGAGCCGACAAACGTGAACGTATCGATCCGACGCCGCACACAAGCGCGTGCGATCGCGGATCCGACCAAACCGGAAGCTCCGAAGACAAAAACCTTCATTCGACCACCGTATGGGTGGCCAAGGCTTCGCTCAAGGAATCTTCGTCAGGAAATCCACCGGCAGCGGCGCGCACCAACATTCCCTCAAATCGGTTGATTGTATTTTGCCACGGATAGGTTTCTGCGGTCTCCAAAGCCTCGCTTCGGAAACCATCCCAGTCCTTTCGGTTGACGACCAATTCCTCAGCCATTCGGCAAAACTCCTCTGGATTATCGAAAGGAGCGAGAAAACCATTCTCTCCGGAATCGATAAACTGATGCCCTGCCGCGTAATCGTACGTCAGCACGATCAAGCGACTGGCCATTGCCTCAACCACGACATTCCCGAAAGTCTCGGAGGTACTTCCAAAAACGAAAAAGTCCGCAGAAGCATAGTGACTCGCCAAATCTTCATCATAGCGCATCCCCGCGAAGATGACATCCGGCCAGCGCTTCGCCAATTTTTTCCGGACCGGGCCATCTCCGACAACCACCATCTTCAATTCCGGACATTTCTTCCGAGCACGTTCCCAAGCCTTCAACGTAAGCGGAATATTTTTCTCCGCTGCGGCTCTCCCGACGTAGAGGGCCACAGGATCCGAAGGCCCGGCCCCCCAGCTCTTGCGCAGCTCATCACTCCTCCGAGAAGGGCGAAACAACTGCGTGTCGGCACCCCGTCCCAGCATCTGCAAATGCTCTACCCCCGCCTCCCGCAAGCGCTCGATCAGACTCGGATCGGGCACCGTGGTCAGGACGCAGGAATTGTGAAACCACCGCAAGTACCGCATCGCCCACTTTTCGAGAAAAGGGAACCCATAATCGGCACAATAGTCCTGAAAATTGGTGTGAAAAGTCGAAGTAACTGGGATCTTCAGCTTTCGAGCCGAGCGTAAAGCGGACACACCGAGGGGGCCCTCTGTGGCGACATGAACCACATCCGGTTTCTCGCGCCGAAGCATCGCCTTCAATCGGCCCGGTCGCGGCATCCCGAAGCGCAGCCCCTGATAATTGGGGATCGGGACCCCAAAAACCGGGAAGACCTGCCACCCATCTTTTGCTTCGGCCGCTTCCCGTTTCTTACCGGGCTTCACGAGAATGATCTCATGACCTTTTGCCACCAATCCGCGCACTAAGCGTTGATTGGTCATCGCAACTCCGTTGACCTCAGGGGGAAAAGTTTCGGTAACCAGAACGATCTTCATGACTTGCCTACCTTCTCCTTGCCAACTGGAGCGAGGACAAGGCAGGAATCATGAAAAACTCCCGAGTATTGAGCTTTGCGACAAACCTGTTGCAAGAACCCCGCGATCAGCGACCACCCGGCCCCTGACCCTCTGAGGGAAGTGGAAACCCCTTTCCCCTGCCAGCCCCAGACAAAGCCTTTGCCAAAAGACCCTTGGGCAACGACCGAGCAGTCGCTTTCTCTTCGTCCGGCAAAATTGGTCGCAAACGTTCTTCGATCGCATCGCAATCCAACCGCAGGCGCACGACTGCCTCCTCTACCTCATCTTTCCAGGCATTCTCTTCCTCACCCGTACCGCCGGAATTTCCGAGAGCCCGAATCTCTTCATCCTGCCCCTCGACGATCTCTCCGACCCGATTTACGGCATCCCGCATCTCTCGCAGATTTTCGTACATCTCGTCGAAAGCCTCTTCTACCCGGCCGGGCAAAGGGGGCATCTCCCGAAGGGCGGCAAAATAGCGAAAATATTCCGGAAGAGCGATCAGGACAGCCCCGACGACTGCGCAGGTTCCGAAAACGAGCACACCGACCACACTGGGCTCTCTCCAGATCGCGATCCCCGCCATAACCGCGGCCAGGAAACAGGCTACACCTGAAATCCGGGACACCCAAGAACGCCAAGGTGGCAACGACTCCTCCTGAAAGGAACGACTATCAAATCGACTACTCATCCCTATCGGGCTCTCGGATAGAAGCCAACCTTCCGATAGACCTTTGACAGCGTTCGATAGGCTCTTTGCTGGGCGGCTTCAGCCCCCACCTTCAAAACAGACTCCAAGTATCCCTTATCGGCCATCAACTCCTCATACCTTTTCTGTACAGGCTCCAGCAACGCTACAACCGAATCGGCGGTAGCACTCTTTAGCTCGGCATAGCCCTTGCCCTCGAAAGAGTGGACAAGAGTCTCGATCGACTCGCCTCCAGTGGCGGCTAAAATCTGAAGAAGATTTGAAATCCCCGGCTTATCGGTGCCGAATCGAATTTCGCCATCCGAATCGGTGACCGCAGACATGATCTTTTTCCGTATGAGCTTCGGAGGGTCCAACAAATACAACGTCGCGAGAGGATCGTCGTCAGATTTGGACATCTTTTTCTCCGGGGCCTGAAGGGACCGAATGCGCGCGGCCTGTTTCGGAATCAATGGTTCCGGCACCGTAAACGTGTCGGAGTAGTTATGATTAAACCTACGCGCCAGATCGCGGCACAACTCCAGATGCTGGCGTTGATCGTCGCCGACGGGAACCTGATCAGCGTTGTAGAGCAAAATGTCGGCCGCCATGAGAACGGGATAGAAGAGCAACCCGGAATTAACCGAGGCCTGCGCCCGAGCCCCGTCGTGACTGAACCGCATACCATTATCCTCCCCTTCGGTAACAGAGAAGCCGAGCTTCGCGGCCTTCTCCTTGAACTGGGTCATGCGCTGGAGATCCCCGATCGGAGTCTGACACCCGAGGACCCAGGCAAGTTCAGTGTGGCCGATCACATGGGACTGCATGAACAGGTGACACCTTTCAGGATCCATTCCGCAGGCAATGTATTGGGCCAAACATGAGATAGAATTCTTGCGCAACTCCGCTGGAACGTTTTTTGCTGTTATGGAATGCATGTCTACAATTCCAAAAAAACATTCTGCAGTATCGAGAAGCGTCGCCCAGTTACGGAGAGCCCCGAGATAATTGCCTAGGGTGAGCACTCCTGATGGCTGCGCACAGGTAAGAATTACTGGTTTTTCGGGCTTTTCTGTTTTTTTCATTAAAAAATCATGAACGTTGTGAGGACTATATGCGTCTTACCTCTAATCGCATGCAAATATTTCTATTGCAGGAACCATTAGGAGCTTCAATAATTCTCGTCATTCAAACATAAATTTCGGCATAACCTTATTTCATCCAAGGTACTCCGTATTACCATCGCAATCGGAGGCCGTTTGAATCAAATTTCCACAGTGGCTACAGTAACCTTATCTCCAGAAGATACTCTCAAACTGAAAGAATCGCTCAAGCGGTGTCCCGAAGGCACCTTCGACGCAGCGGTCGAGTATCGGGAGACCTCTAACTCTAAATTGATACCCGTCATCGTATCGGGCATCATCGAACGCTTCCTCGAACCCGAGGCGAAACCGCTCCTCCATTCCGGGAAGACCGAGATTCGTCTGTTTGAGGACCTGGGCATCGACTCACTCACAATGATGGAGATCATCATTCTGGTGGAGGAGACTCTCAACATTTCGTTCGACAACGAAGAACTTCGCGAATTGCGGACCTTCGAAGACATCCAAGCCTACATGGACAGTAAGGCTACCGGCGCACCGACACCGAAGCGTGCGGCTTCGCTCGGCTTCGAGGAGATTGCATCGGTTCTGCCACAGCAACCGCCCTTTCTCTTCCTCAACCGTGCGACGATTGGGCAGGATTCAGCGAAGGGAGAATATCGCGTCGATGGGGGCGAATTTTTCCTCGAAGGCCACTTCAAGAACAATCCCGTTGTACCCGCTTCGATCATGCTCGAAGCACTGGGGCAGCTCGCGGTTCTATTCCTCCTAAAATCGGAGGGGCATGTAAAACAACCTGTCCTATCGGAAACTGTTTTCTTCAAAAGTTGTGATGGTGTCCGCTGTCACCGAATTTGCCGCCCTGGCGACCTCTTTACGATGGAAGTGAAGCTCAAACGCATTCGCCGCCCCATCGCAATCTTCGAGGGATTGATCACGGTCGGAAACGAGAAAGCGGCCTTCGCCGAGGAGATCTCTCTAGCCTTCGATTGCGCAAAAGAGGAAACCTGCGAAGAACCGGCTGCGAAAGTGAATGGATCGGCTCACGCCTCCGTTCACACGTCCTAAAGCCCCTCAAGCAGGAGAGCCTTGGGCTCCTCTCCCCATAGCAGTGCGTCGAGGCATCATGATGCCCAGCAAATGCAAAGCCGAAATCCCAGCGGAAAGGTTCTCTATCTCTGTACCACTTTTCCGCGTCTGTCGGAAACATTTGTCGAGCGCGAGGTTCGACACCTGATTCACTCCGTCCGGCTCCAGCCCATTTCGCTATGGAAAGGGGGCGAGGCTCAGGACATTCCGGTGCAAAAGATGCCGATCGCGGGACTGTTCAGCCTCTTTTGGCGCATTCCTCGATGGTTGATCCGCAACCCGGCCGGCTTATTCCGAATCCTCGAATCAGTCATCCGACGGTTCCCCCGCTCATTTCTCAATCTTCAGGAGACACTCCTTGGAACGGGAATGGGGATCGTTCTCGCCGACCAAGTCTATGACTCCCCTCCCAAGTGGATTCACTGCATATGGGCCACAGCGCCAGCAACAACTGCCTGGACCATTCACCACCTCACCGGAGCGCCCTACTCATTTGGCGCCCACGCCTACGATCTATTTCAAGACGGTGGTGACTGCTTGCTCCGGGAGAAAATCGCCAGCGCTGCCTGGATACGAACATCCACTCAAGCCGCCGCTGAAGAGTTGGTTCGCAGAGGAGCCCCCGCCGAGAAAGTCTGCCTGATCCGACGAGGTCTCCAACAATTGCCTACGCCGACACATCCTCGCAAGGAGGGAACAACCTTGCGGCTCCTCTCCATAGGCCGACTCGTCGCCAAGAAGGGCTATCCGGAATTTCTCCGCCTGTGCGCAGCGCTACGGGAGCGCGGCATCGTCTTTCAAGCGACGATCATTGGGGACGGACCCTTGCGCGAAGAGATTGAAAACACCCTCCACGAACTTCACCTCACCGATCAAGTGCAGCTCACGGGAGCGCTTCCCCGTGAAGAAGTGGAACCATTTTTCGGCCAATCCGACCTTTTCGTTTTCACTGGCGTAATCTCCAAGGATGGCGATCGAGACGGACTCCCCAACGTGGTTCCCGAAGCCCTCGCCCACGGTCTGCCGGTATTGGTTCGACCGGCACCGGGTGTGCTGGAAGCGATTACGGACGGAGAAACCGGCGTAGTATTCGAGGGGGATGACCCTTCCCAATGGGCCGATTCTCTACTCGCAGTCTGGAACGATTATCCGAAACGCCTACAGCTATCGAAGAACGGCCGACGCTGGGTTGAAGACCACTTTCTCTCCCGCGACAACACCCAGCAGCTTGCGGAAAAAATTCTCTCGTCCCAAACCGTCCTCCCCCGGAGGTCACAACCATGAAGCGGATTATCATTTCCCGTACCGATCGGATTGGCGATGTCATCCTCACCTCAGCGACCTTTGCCCCGCTGAGAAGAGAGTTTCCCGAGGCATCCATCCGGATTCTGGTGCGCCCCGAACTCGTTCCTCTCTTCGAAAATACTCCGGAGATCGAAGCCGTTCCCTGCCCTCCCGGTGCCGGAGCCAAAGGGTTTCACTGGGATCGCGTGCGTCAATGGCGGGAATATTTTCGCAACCATCCCGCCGACTGCATCGTGTTTCTCCATCCCGACAACGACCTGCAGTTTGCCGCGGCGATCGCGGGAATGCCGCGACGACTGGGCTACCGCAAGCAGCTCGGCCAAGTCGCACTCAATCAAAGCATTCCCTACACCCGGCATCTGGGAAAGAAACATGAAGCGGCCTGCAATTTCGATCTCCTCCAGAAAATCGGCTGCACGCCTCCCGATCCGATTCGTCCCTCCCTCCACGTAGAGGACTTCCAGAAGAGTTGGGAGAAAATCGATGGGCAACCGTACGCGGTCTTTCACCCTGCAGCCTTCGGCGACAAACCCCGCTGGTCCGCTTCCCGGTATGCGGAACTCGGGCAGATGCTGGTCCACGAACTCGACTGGAACCTCATTTTGACCGGATCCGAACCATCGACAGCGACCGCTGAAGCCTTTCGCGCGCGCGGCATCTCCGAATCAAAATGGGAAGATCGCGGCGGAAAAGACTCTCTCCTCGAAACTGCCTCGCTTCTAAAGAGCGCCTCCGTGGTCGTCTCGCGAGACAGCGGTCCCGCCCATCTCGCTGCGGCAGTGGGAGCACCGCTAGTCTGCCTCATGGGACAGTGCGATCCCATCCACTCCCCTACCCGCTGGGCCCCCATCGGGAACCATACCCGAACGCTAATTTCCGATCTGCCCGCGAACAAAAACGAATCCCGTCAAGATCGATGGAAACGGTGCTTTGAGGCGATTTCTGCCGAACAGGTGTTCGCGGCAATCCGCGAGCTGACTCGCTAGTTCGCTTGCTTCACAGCCATCCTGCCCTCATACCCACCCATCCACAATCCGACCGTCTTCTGTCGCCGAGTCGTCGGCCCAGCAGACTGATGCTGCGGTGGATCGGTCGCTTTCGCGACTCTTGTGGAACGGACTACGGCTGCCTTGGCGCGGGAGGATACTGCGGGGGAACCCGGGAGGGTTGACTGCGGATGCTTGGGCAAGGCTTAACGTGGGTAGGTCGCTTTAGCGCCTACCGCCGAACGGACTACGGCTGCCTTCGCGCGGGAGGCTACTACGGGGGAACCCGGAAGGGTTGACTGTGGATGCGTGGGCAAGGAGTTAACGTGGGTAGGTCGCTTTAGCGCCTACCACCGAACGGACTACGGCTGCCTTCGCGCGGGAGGCTACTACGGGGGAACCCGGGAGGGTTGACTGTGGATGCTTGGGCAAGGAGTTAGCGTGGGTAGGTCGCTTTAGCGCCTACCACCGAACCGCCTAAGGGTGCCTTGGCGCGGGAGGCTACTACGGGGGAACCCGGGAGGGTTGACTGTGGATGCGTGGGCAAGGCTTAAGCCATGCCCCACGTGGGTAGGTCGCTTTAGCGCCTACTGCCGAACCGGCTAGGGGTGCCTTAGCGAGGATGACCCCGAGCGATTCTGCCCTACCGCTATCGTATTCGGAACGATCCTGCGCTACCGGATCACTCCCACTCGATCGTGCTCGGCGGCTTGGAACTCACGTCGAGGACGACACGGTTCACACCATCGACCTCATTGATGATCCGATTAGAAATCATCCGGATCAAATCATGGGGCATTCGGGCCCAATCGGCGGTCATGGCATCGGCACTTTCAACGATACGCAGAGCTATGACGAAGTCATAGGTCCGTTCGTCGCCCATTACACCGACGGTGCGAACTGGAAGGAATACGCAGAAGCTCTGCCATACCTTGTAGTAAAAATCGGCCTTAACCATTTCCTCTTGGAGAATGGCATCAGCACCACGAAGAATCTCAAGATACTCTTTCGTAATCTCGCCGAGCACGCGTACGCCCAAACCAGGACCGGGAAATGGCTGACGCCAGAGTACATCCTTCGGCAAACCTAACTCCCGACCGAGCAGACGAACCTCGTCCTTAAACAGATTCCGCAAGGGCTCGAGGAGCTTCAGGCGCATTTTCTCAGGGAGACCGCCCACATTGTGGTGACTCTTGATCAATGCCGCGGGATTACCATCGATGGAAACACTCTCAATGACGTCGGGATAGAGAGTACCTTGAGCCAGGAACTTCACATCACCGATCTTCTTGATCGCCATCTCAAATACCTCCACAAAGGCATTTCCAATCTTCTTCCGCTTCTCTTCTGGATCGACGACGCCTTGCAGACGCTCGAGGAAGAGATCACCCTGATCCTCCACTCGGAGATCCATCGAAAAATTCTCGCGGAACAACAGTTCTACCTGCTCGCGCTCGTGAAGACGGAGAAGACCGTTATCGACGAAGACACAGGTCAACTGATCACCGATCGCCTTATGGATCAGCGCAGCCGCTACAGAAGAATCCACGCCTCCGCTCAAGCCTAATACTACGTGCTCATCGCCCACATATTGGCGGATATCTTCCACCGAACGTTCAATGAAATTGGCCATAGACCAATCCCCGGTACAACCGCAGACCTTGAAGAGAAAATTCCGGAGAATCTCGGCACCACACTCGGTGTGAGACACCTCAGGGTGGAATTGAAGACCAAAAATGTTTTTCTCCGCATTCTCGATAGCGGCGAATTCAGAATTCTCGGTCTCGGCCACAGGGACAAAACCTTCGGGCAATTGAACCAAGCGATCACCGTGAGAATTCCATACCCGGATCTCAGGCGGCAATGAAGCCAGCAGACGGCTATTGCTCTTAGTGCGCAAAGTGCCGTGACCGTATTCTCTACGGTCGCTACGGGAGACCTCTCCACCCATCATCAACGCAATGAGTTGGACCCCGTAACAGATGCCAAGAATCGGGACGCCCAATTCAAAAATTGCTGCGTCGGGCTTTGGCGAGTTCTCCTTCAGGACACTCGCCGGGCCTCCGGAAAAGATGACGCCTTGAATACCCTCCTCACGAAGAGTCTCTGCCGAAACATTATACGAAAAAATCTTCGAATAGACGTTACACTCGCGGATACGGCGAGCAATGACTTGGGTATACTGAGACCCAAAATCCAGGACAGCGATCTTCTGCGACTTCATTGTGAGATTTGAACTATTAGGGCTGAATCAGGCAAGAGGAAGTTCGCCTTAGGACGGAAAAAGCGGGGAAATCGCGAAACTCACGGCATCCGGGAGCCTAGAATCGAAGAGGAATGTTCTTCAACTGGCAATCCGGACACTCCGCCTGCTTCACCTCTCCATGCACCCCATAAAGCTTCCCACAGCGAACGCAGTGAAAGACCGTCTGATTCAACCGATCGTGGCGCCGCACGCCCAAGCGATCGTAATAGATCCAGAGTGCAAAGATCAGCAGCAGGCCGATCGTAACGAAGACCGTGAAAAAGATCGGAAGAGGAACGTCAAACATCGACGCCAATTACCTCGTAATCCGATCAATCCCCTGCTTCCAAACTACTTCTTTTCAGGTGCAGATTCTTCTGCAGCTGCTTCGGAAGATTCGTCGGTGCTCGCTTCTACAGGTGCAGACTCCGCCGAAGCGGTTTCTTCTGCAGCTACAGCTACTTCTTCGGTAGATTCTTCAGCTTTCTTGCCGGATCGACGTGAACGCTTACGAGTCTTCTTCGCTTTGGTGTAGCCCTCATCATCGGCATCGATCATCTCGATGATCGCCAGATTTGCAGCGTCGCCTTGGCGAGGTACAAGCTTGTAGATGCGGGTGTAACCACCGGGACGGGCAGCAAATTCTTCGACACGCTCGTCGGAGAACAGCAGCGCAACCGCTTCCTGGTCACGTACCTTCGCTACAGCCTGACGGCGGAAATGAAGTTTACGCGCTGGATCATCAGTCGCATGGGCCTTCTTGGCCAAAGTGATTACCTGCTCAGCGAACGGGCGAAGTGCTTTCGCCTTCGAAAGAGTAGTCTTGATCCGCTTGTGCAGGATCAAACTGGCTGTAAGATTTGCAAGAAGTGCGCCGCGGTGGGCGGTCTTCACTCCGAGCTTGTGACGGTGCTTTAAATGACGCATGGGAGATTCTCCTTATCCGGTGGTGTCCGGTTGATCAGTCCTTTTTCTTATCGAGAAGACGCTCATCGATCTTCATACCAAGTGAAAGCCCGAGTTGCTCGAGCTTCGCCTTGATTTCGTTGAGCGACTTCTTACCAAAATTACGATATTTGAGCATTTCCTGCTCATTCTTCATCGAGAGTTCACCAACGGTAGTGATGTTGGCGTTGTTCAAGCAGTTCGCTGCACGAACGGAAAGTTCGATCTCGTTCACGCTCATGTTAAGGAGCTTGCGGAGGCGGTTCTGCTCTTCGCTAACCTCGTTCGCCTCGTTCTCGAATTCGATCTCGTCGTCCGAGACCTCTTCAAAGACATCGAGGTGATGGCGTAGGATAGCGGCTGTTTGCTTGAGAGCGTCATCGGGAGTTACACGACCATCGGTAGTGATCTCCAGGATCAACTTATCGTAGTCGGTCATCTGACCCACGCGTGTATTCTCGACGGAATATTTAACCAGGCGAACCGGGCTGAACAGCGAATCAATTGGAATGACACCAATTGGCTGGTCTTCCTTCTTGTTCTCTTCACCGGTGCAGTAACCACGGCCCATCTTGACCTCGATCTCGGCACGGAAAGGCATCTGATGATCCAGCGTGCAGATCACTTGATCCGGGTTAAGAATCTCGATGTTCGCATCTTCCTGGATATCGGCAGCAGTGATCTGACCGGCCTTATCGGCACTGATGATCAGGTTTACTGGATCTTTGGAATGAGAAACGATCAGAATCCGCTTCAGGTTCAACACGATGTCGGTGACATCTTCAACAACACCCTCAATCGTTTGAAACTCGTGCTGGACGCCGTCGATCTTGACCGACGAAATCGCGGCCCCTTCGATCGAACTCAGAAGGACGCGGCGCAGTGAATTCCCGATCGTGTGTCCGTATCCCGTCTCAAACGGCTCGGCAACAAACGTCGCGAAAGTTTCGGTCGAAGTTTCTTCGACTTTGGAAAGGCGTTTGGGCAGCTCGAATTTGGCAAGTCTCTTGGGCATGGTTCTCTAGTTTTCCGTAGTTCGGGATGCGGCGGTTATAGCTTATCGGCTGTAGAATTCAACGATCAGCTGCTCGTTAATGCTGTGATCCATCTCGTCGCGAGTTGGAACGCGGTTGACGGTAGCTTCAAGGAGATCTGCGTTGACCGTGATCCACTGAGGAACTGGACGATACTGGTTATCGGCGAGATTCTGAGTGGCAAGTGCACGGGAAGAAGTTGCTTCGCGAACCGAAATCTTGTCACCCGGAGCTACTTGGTAGCTAGGGATGTCAACCTTCTTGCCGTTCACCAACACGTGACCGTGATTCACAAACTGACGGGCTGCACGACGAGTACGGCCGAGTGCCATTGTGTAAACAACGCTGTCGAGGCGGGTTTCGAGGAGCTGAAGAAAGAGTTCACCGGTAACACCGCGACGATTCTTCGCCTTCTTGAAAGTGATGCGGAACTGCTTCTCGGTAAGACCGAAAAGGAAACGAAGCTTTTGCTTCTCGTCGAGGCCAAGAGCGTAATCGCTCTTCTTGCGGCGGAGACGAGGGCCGTGCTGACCGGGAGGGTAAGGCTTGTTTTCGAACGCGCGGTTCGAAGGGAAAAGCGCCATCCCAAAACGGCGGTTGATGCGGGTCGAAGGTCCTGTGTAACGAGACATTGAAAAAGGTTCCTGTCTTTCGGATTAAATTGGAATCAAACGCGGCGACGCTTAGGAGCGCGGCAGCCATTGTGAGGGACGGGAGTAACGTCAATGATCTCCGTCACGATCAAGCCAAGAGCCTGAAGAGCGCGAACAGCTGAATCACGCCCCATTCCAGGACCCTTCAACTTTACGATCACTTCCTTCAGTCCGTGGGACATTGCTACACGACCGGCGGTCTGTGTAACAACCTGAGAAGCATAGGCGGTAGACTTACGCGAACCGCGGAAGTTGCACTTACCGGCACTCGCCCATGAAATTACGTTCCCCTTGGTGTCCGCAAAAGTCACCTTGGTGTTGTTGAACGTCGCGAGTACGTTGCAAACACCTACGGTGATGTTCTTGCTACCTTTGGCCTTACGAATTTTAAGATCACCGAGATCGCTCTTCAGCAGATCCGCAGCAGTTTCTTCCTGCTTAACAGGCTTTTCCTCACCACCCTCTTCAGTAGTGGCTGTTGCGGAAAGCTCTTCGATGGCTTCGTCTTTAGTTTCCTCTTCGCTCATAGCGGGAATAATATAAATGGTTTACTTCTTGCGAACCACTCCGACGGTCTTAGGACCGCCCTTGCGGGTGCGTGCATTAGTGCTAGTGCGCTGGCCTCGAACAGGCAGTCCACGCTGGTGACGGATACCCCGATTCGATCGGACCGCTTGCAGGCGCTTGATGTTACCAGCAATCTCGCGACGCAAATCGCCTTCGACGATATACTGCTTTTCCGCAACGATTGAAGCTAAACTGTTCAATTGTTCTTCGGAAAGTTCGTGGGCCCGCATATTGGCATCCAGCCCTGACTCAGCGACTACTAAATCGGCCCGTGTGGGTCCGATTCCGTAGACGTAGCGAAGGGCATATGGAAGCTTCTTGTTTCCGGGAATATCTACTCCTAAAATTCGTGGCATGGTCAAACAGGTTTGCGTGGAGAAAAGCGATAAGGTTGAAGATTTTTTTGCGTCTTGAACAGAAAAAATTTAACTTTTTTCAAAAGATAAAATACTGCCCGCGAAGGGCCGTAGATAGTGGCTTGAGAGAGGATTGGAAAGAAAATCGGTCGAGAGGGAATCATAAAAATACCCAAAACACACCGATCTACTCAGCGTTTTCTCCTCCCTCGGTTAATGCACTGACACCAGGAACTTGGGTCAAGATTTCCGGACCTTCCGGAGTAATCAAAACGGTATGTTCGAAATGGGCAGAACGTTTATGATCCTTTGTGACCGCGGTCCAGCCATCACCCAACATATCGACCTTGTGGGTTCCGGCATTCACCATGGGCTCAATCGCGATCGCCATACCGGGAACCAACTTGGCTCCAGAACGACGGCGACCAAAATTGGGAACCTGAGGATCTTCGTGCATGGTCTCACCGACACCGTGTCCAACGAAATCACGAACAACATTAAAGTTATTCTTTTCCACGTAGGACTGAATCGCGTGAGAGATCTCCCCTACCCGATTTCCGGCAACTGCCATTGCAATTCCCCGTTCCAAAGCTGTGCGCGTAACCGCGAGCAGCCGTTCATCTTCGGGTTTTGCCGTGCCAATAGAAACCGTACGGGCGTTGTCACCAATCATCCCCCGATAACGAACGCAGACATCGATCGATACGACGTCACCGTCCTTGATTTCGCGATCCAAACGGCCAATGCCATGGATCACTTCATCGTTTACGGAGAGACAGGTGTGGGAAGGAAAAACTAGATCGCGAACGCGATACTGATAACAGGCGCTTTCGGCACCATACTCCGCGATCTTCTTTTTGCCAAACTGATCGAGGTCATAGGTGTTCATCCCGGCCTTAACAAACTGGCACATGTCCTCAAGGACACGGGCTGCGACCTGACAAGCCTCCCGGAGGACCGGGATCTTTTCTTCAGAAACCACGGACAATCAAAGGTTATGCCATCCGCACCAACCAGGCGACAAAGCCGAGGATGAACAGAATGGAAGACAAAATGAGAAGTGGACGCCAGGTTTTCCAGAAATCGCGGAGTTCCAACGATTCCATCATCTGACGGTTGCGGGCCTGCTGGCTGCGACCGCGAATCCGACCCTTCTTGAGGAAACCGTCATAGTGACGTTGCAAGAGAGTGGTTTCGACCTGACGCATGGTATCCAATACCACACCGACAGTGATCAGCATCCCTGTGCCCCCGAAGAAGATCGCGACATTACCCGGAACCCGGTACACGAAAAGCAGAAGGTCAGGAAAGACAGCAATGATCGTCAGGAACAGCGCACCGGCCAAAGTTAGGCGAGTCATCACGAAATCGAGGAAGCGTGCAGTCGGCTCACCTGGGCGAACACCGGGAATAAATCCACCGTTCTTCTTCAGATCGTCGGCGATCTGAATCGGTTTGAACATCAGGGAGACCCAGAAATAACTGAAGACGAGGATCAACATACCGTAAGTCAGGTAGTAGAACCAAGTACCCCGGGCCAAGAAACTGGCCATATCTCCGAAGAATGTCATACCCGTCGCACCATCCAAAGTCTGGAGAATCTGGGCTGGGAACAAGAGAATGGCACTCGCGAAGATCACGGGCATCACACCTGAGTAGTTCACCTTCAGCGGCAGGAAGGAGTTTTGCCCCCCGTATACCTTACGACCGACCACCCGCTTGGCGTATTGCACAGGGATTTTCCGCTGCGCCTGGGTCACTGCGACGATACCGGCAGTGACGACGAGCAGGAGGACGATCATCAAAATCGCATGAGGCAGAGCCAAGTCGGCGGTCTCGCTACCCGGAGGAGCATTGAACATCCGAACAGCGGTGATCACAGCGCCCGGAAGGTCGGCGATGATCCCGATTGTAATCAGGAGCGAAATCCCGTTTCCGATACCTCGCTGGGTAATTTGCTCACCCAGCCACATCAAGATAACGGTTCCGCAAGTGAGAATGACTGTGCCGAACAGAAGAAACCAGAAGTGCCCCGAAATAACGATCGGCCCGTAAACCGCCGGATTAAAGTCACCACCGATCAAAGTCGCTGGATTCTTCTCCAAAGCTGTAATCAGCAGAATCGCCTGGACCACACAGATGATGATCGTCAAATAACGCGTGTACTGACTGATCTTCTGGCGGCCAACCTCTCCTTCTTGCTGAAGACGGGCCAAGGCCGGGAAGACAGCACCCATCAACTGCATGATGATGGAGGCACTGATGTACGGCATGACCCCTAGTGCGAAAATCGCACCATTGAGCAGCGCACCCCCGGTGAACATATTGTAGAAACCAATAATTCCACCGCCCGCGGACGCCTGTTGGGCAAAGAATGCCTTAATCGGGCCCGGGTCGATACCCGGCATCGGGATATTCGCCCCGACGCGAGCAATGAATAGCAGCGAGAGTGTGAAGAAAATCCTCTGGCGCAGTTCCGGGATTTTCAAACAATTGGTAAAAGCTGACAGCATGTTCCAGGGGACCTTCCATACCGCTCCGTAGAGCGGAGGTTATAATAATTAGTCAGTCAGAGCTTCGCCGCCGGCCGCTTCAATCTTTGCTTTGGCCGAAGCAGAAAAACGGTCAGCGCGCACCTTCAGTGCGGACTTGATCTCACCGTTTCCTAGAACTTTCAGTGGAAGGGAGTTATCGCGAACAAGTCCAGCCTTCACCAAAACATCACGATCGACCTCTTTCACATCTTCAGCGATACGCTCAAGATCTGCCAGATTGACGATGGCGAAGTTCTTGTGGAACTTAAAGTTGCTGAACCCCCGCTGTGGAAGACGACGGTACATTGGCATCTGTCCACCTTCAAAACCGGGCTGGATACTGTAACCGGAACGGGACTTACTTCCCTTATGTCCGCGGCCACAAGTTTTACCGTGTCCGTTACCCTCACCTTTTCCGAGGCGGCGCTTGGAGCGGTTCGCTCCGTTGCTGTTGATCAATTCGTGCAATCGCATGGTATTAGTCTCCTATAGGATCTGGCTTACGCCGATGCAGCAGGTGCTGCGTGCAATTCTTCCCGGGACTCAGCCGTCCGGAGGCGAAGCAGCCCGGCCATGGTCGCATTGACCATCGCGAGCTGGTTGTTGGAACCCAGTGATTTCGAGAGAACGTTCTTGATTCCCGAAGCTTCGAGGACCGCGCGCACACCGCCACCGGCGATGACACCTGTACCCTCACTCGCTGGGCGAAGCATCACCTGTCCACCGTCGGCTTCACCGACTACGGGATGAGGAATGGTATCACCTTTGAGTTGAATCGGCACCATGTTCTTGTGCGCCTGCTCAGTTCCCTTACGGATCGCTTCAGGAACTTCCTTAGCTTTACCGTAACCGAAACCAACTTTGCCCTTGCGGTCACCCACAACGACTAAGGCAGCGAAGCTGAAACGACGACCACCCTTTACGACCTTCGCGCAACGGTTGATGTGGACGACCTTCTCTACAAATTCTGATTCTTCCGGCTCTGGAGCTGGGGAGCGGTGTTTGGATTGATTTCTCATGCCTTAAAATTTGAGTCCGTTTTCGCGAGCTGCGTCAGCAAAAGCTTTCACGCAACCATGGTAGAGACGACCGGCGCGGTCAAAAACGACAGCTTCGATGCTCTTTTCTTTTGCCAGTTCTGCGACCTTGCCCCCGAGCATACGGGCGCCTTCAACATTTGGCTTCGCCCCTTCCCCATTTTTGTCGAGGGAAGATGCGTAAACGAGTGTCGTTGCAGCGTCGTCGTCGATGCACTGAGCGTACACGTGCTTGTTCGTGAAACAAACCGTTAGGCGGGGACGCTCGGCGGTGCCACGGATCTTTTTGCGGATCCTCCAGCGGCGGTTTTGAGCGAGCTTCTTTTTCTTTGCAAGTTTCATAGCTATTTTCCTTCGGCCTGCGGTTAGGCGGTCTTCTTCCCTTCCTTACGGCGGACGAACTCACCCTCAATCCGAACACCCTTACCCTTGTAAGGCTCGGCCGGATAGAAGTTTTTGATTCGGGCGGCACAAGCACCAACGGCTTGTTTATCGGCACCTTCCACCGTTAATTTAGTATTGTCGGCAACTGTGACGGTAACTCCTTCCGGGATCGGGAAATTGATCGGGTGGGAGTATCCTAGTGCCAAATTCAAAATGCTACCATTAACGGCGGCACGGAAACCAACGCCCTCGATAAACAGCTTCTTGCTGTAACCGTTGACAACACCCTCAACCATGTTCGCGATGATCGAACGAGTCGTACCGTACATAGCGCGGGCGCGGCGGCTATCTCCTTGTGGGGAGACGCGGATTTCGCCGTCGGCAAATTCAATTGCGACCGACGGATCAAATGTTTGGGAAAGAGCACCCTTAGGTCCCTCAATCTTCACATTGTTTCCGGTAATTTCGGCCTTAACCTTTTCCGGGATGGCTACCGGAAGTTTTCCAATTCTACTCATTTCAGTATCCTCTCTTCGTCGGATTACCAGACTTCACAAACGACCTCACCGCCAACTTTCTGGCGACGGGCGTCGGAATCTTTCAAAACACCCTTCGGTGTAGAAACGATGGAAAAGCCAAGACCACCAAGGACCTTAGGCATTTCGCCCTTTGCAGCGTAACGGCGGCAACCTGGGCGGCTCAAGCGCTGAAGGTCGGTGATAGCCGGTACGTTGTTGACGTACTTCAATTCCATCCGGATTGCTGAAACGTTCGTACGCGCCTCAACCATCTCGCACTTGGCAAGATAGCCTTCCTTGACGAGAATCTCACCAATGGCGAGGCTCATCTTGGAAAACGGGGTTTCGATCGTTTCGCGTCCAGCGCGACTTCCGTTACGGATCGCGGTGAGGAAATTTCCAATTGTATCGTGAATAGCCATGTTTTTTCGATCCTCCTTATTTTACCAGGATGACTTGGTCACACCGGGGATCTTTCCTTCGACGGCGAGTTCCCGAAAGGTAATACGGGACAGGCCGAACTTGCGAATGTACGCACGGGGACGACCGGTAACCGAACAACGGTTCCGAACACGCACCGGCGACGAATTGCGGGGCAGCTTGGAAAGCTGCTTTTGCGCTTTGAAAAATTCTTCGTCCGACAGATCGGGATCGAGGAGCTTCTTTTTCAACTCGATTCGCTTTTTCTGGTATTTTTCGACCAAGCGAACTCGTTTCAAATTTCTCTGGATAGCTGACTTCTTTGCCATGGTAGGTAAATTTGCTGGGGTTAGGCTGCTGCTTGCGTGTCCGAATCGGCCGATAGATTCTTCCGGAACGGCATCCCGAAGCGGCTCAAGAGATCGTGACCATCGGCATCGTTATCGGCCGAGGTGACAAAAGTAATGTCCATTCCCATGGTCCGGCGGCTGCCGTCCGTGGAAATTTCCGGGAAGATGGTATGGTCTGTCACTCCGAGAGTGAAGTTACCGGAACCATCCAGCTTGTTAGGCACCCCGCGAAAGTCGCGGATGTTTGGCAAGGCGATGTTGAGACAGCGATAGACAAAGTCCCACATGCGAGCGCCGCGCAAAGTCACCTTTGCACCGATTGGCATGCCTTCCCGAAGCTTAAAGTTCGAGATGCTCTTGCGAGCACGAGTGATGACAGCATTCTGACCAGCAATCGAACTGACGTCGCGTGCGGCCTCTTCGACCGCAGCCTTGTCGAGGCTGGCACTGACACCCGTGTTAATGACCACCTTGGTAAGGCGTGGAACTTGAAGGCTATTCTTATAACCCTTTTCCTTCATCAATTCGGGGAGAATTGTGTCCTGATAGATAGACTGTAATTTTGGTTTGCTCATGGTGTTTCCGGATTACCGACCCGGTGTTAAAGCTTGCGTGGAAAAAAGCAGAGGAGAATGTCCCCTGCTTCATCCATAGCAAGTAAATTCGTAAATTTCCTTTTCAGAAAAATTCCCATATCCGGGAACTGATTCCAAATTAGTTCTTCGAACGTGCCTCCATCTTTTCCTGGAGCATCACGTTGGAGATGTGGAGAGTGGACTCGCGTTCCACAACACCGCCCTCGGAGTCCTGAGTTTGCTTTTCGTGACGCTTGCGCATGTTCACACCCTCAACGAGGACGCGATCCTTTGCTGGAATCACTTGAAGAACCTTGCCGCGTGCACCCTTGTGCTCGCCCGCGATGACTACGACTTCGTCGCCTTTTTTAATACCTTTAGCCATATTACAGCACCTCCGGTGCAAGTGAAATGATCTTCATGAACTTGACCCGCAGTTCGCGGGCAACAGGTCCAAAGATACGAGTACCCCGTGGGTTTCCGTCTTTGTTGATAATCACAACTGCGTTACCGTCAAAACGAAGGTAGCTACCGTCGGCACGGCGAATCGGAGCTTTGGTCCGTACCACTACAGCACGGACCACTTCGCCCTTCTTCACAGTCGCGTCGGAAGAACTCTCTTTGACGTTACAAATTACGATATCACCGACAGACGCGGTTTTCTTACTCTGGCCGATACGACGGATCATCTGCGCGACTTTCGCCCCGCTGTTGTCCGCAACATCGACTCTGGATTGCATTTGAATCATGGATTAATTCTCCGTTTCAAAAGGGTTAGACTGTGGGTGCTGCCTCAACAACACGCACGACACGCCAGCGCTTCAACTTGCTGAGGGGACGGGTTTCCATCACTTCAACTTTATCGCCGACCTTACATTCGTTCTTATCATCGTGCACGTGAAGCACGGTCTTCCGCTTAATTTCCTTCTTATAAAGGGGATGCGGAATCTTGTAGAAATAGGTGACCTTAATCGTCTTTTCTCCGGAAATGGAACTGACGACGCCGATCAAATCTTTACGACTATTACGTTCGCTCATAGTGAAATCCTTTTAGCTCAGGCCGCCGATTTTGCTTCAGCAGTCTTTTTCTCGTTCAGAATCGTCTGAAGACGTGCAAGATCACGACGGATCTCGCTCAACAGATGCGGCTTTTCGACCTGGCCGGTTTGTTTGCGCAAACGCAAGTTCACCAGTTCGGTGCGGGAGTCGCGGATCTTTTTTTCGATCTCGGCGACGGATAATTCTCGGGCTTCTTTGCTCTTCATGGCTATGGTACCTCCTCGGTGGATCAATCCAATACTTCGCGGCTGATGAAACGGCACCGGAATGGTAGCTTGCCGTCAGCCTTACGGAATGCTTCACGGGCGGCACTGATGCTGCAACCGGAGACCTCAAAGAGGATCGTGCCGGGCTTAATCACAGCTGCCCAGTACTCGACACTACCCTTACCTTTACCCTGACGGGTTTCAGCGGGTTTTTTGGTCACTGGAAGATGAGGAAATACGCGAATCCAGACCTTACCCTTACGTTTCAGGTGACGGTTAATGGCCACACGGGCTGCTTCGATCTGGCGTGCGGTCATCCGACCGCGGTCCAATGTCTGAATCCCGAATTCGCCGAAAGCGAGATAGTCACCGCCCTTGGCTTTTCCGCGGACCCGGCCCTTCTGGACCTTCCGGTATTTTGTTCTCGATGGTAAAAGAGGCATTTTTTCGTCTCCCTAAGTTGGTTAGAACTGCATGTCTTCCGCTTTCAGGCAGAGCCAGCACTTAATGCCGATCTTCCCGTAAACGGTTTGGGCTTCTGCGAACCCATAATCAATATTTTCGCGCAACGTATGAAGCGGTACACGACCTGAGCGTTGTTGCTCGGTACGGGCGATATCCGCACCACCGAGACGACCACTGACCTGGATACGAATCCCTTCGGCACCCATAGCCATAGTAGTTTGGACAGCACGCTTCATTGCGCGGCGGAAGGAAATCCGGCGTTCCAGCTGGAGAGCCACGTTCTCGGCGACCAAACGGGCAACGAGATCGGGCTTCTTGATTTCCTGTACTTCGAGGATGATGTCCTTGCCGATCTTCTTATTGAGATCGCCCTTCATACGCTCAAGGTCCTGTCCACGGCGACCGATCACCATACCCGGACGGGCGGTGAAGATCGTAACACGGATGCGGTTGGAGGCCCGTTCGATGAAAACGTGGGGCACTGAAGCGGTCCGGAGACGCTTCTCCAAAAAGGTGCGAATTTCGATATCCTCCTTCAGTTGCGGAGCGAAGTCTTTCTTCCGCGCATACCAACGCGCACGCCAGTTGCGGCGAACGGATAGACGGAAACCGATTGGATTTACTTTTTGACCCATGATTCTTTAAAGTTGGTTCAGGCTTCGTCGCTAAGAACGATGCGGATGTGACTGGTTCGTTTGGCGTATGGATGAGCGGATCCGCGGGAAGCCGGACGGAACCGTTTGAGGGCGGGTCCCTCTTCAACCAAGGCGCGTACGACCGTCAGGTCATCGGCGACGAGGTTATTATTATTCTCCGCGTTCGCAATGGCCGACTCGAGCGTTTTGCGCAAGAGACGCGCTGACTTGCGCGGGATGAATTTCAAAAGATCGAGCGCCTCGGAGGCGTTGCGACCCTGGACTTCGCGAGCGACTTCCCGAACCTTCTTCGGGGACATTCTCGCATACTTCGTGTAAGCTTGGATTTGCATGGCTCTAGCTGGAAACGGAAAAGGTTTTGATGGTAACTAGATTGCCGGATTGAATTCCGGAATCATCAGGACGATTGAGGATAAGGCCTACCGCGTGGTTCAACCGAACATCGACGAGAACAATCTCGCCGGTTCGGATATTCCCATCGGAGACGATGCAGTTCATACCGGTACGAAATCCTTCGACCCACCCAGCGGAGAGGACCACAAGGTCCGCTTCGCGACCGACGACGACTCGGGCGACCTCCGCCCGGTTTGACGGCTCGAGTGAGTCGACAAATCCCGGACGGGAGGGCTGCTCCGCGGCCTCGGCGGTGGTCGCGCTGACAGCCCCTGCACCCAGAAGGAGCAGGGTCACCAAAACGCGAATGGAAGAAAGAAAACGCATCGAAACAGAACTAGCGTGCCGAACGAGGATTGTGGGCCTTGAAAGCGCGAGTAAGCGCGAACTCGCCCAACTTATGTCCTACCATGTTCTCGGTCACATAGACCGGAACAAAAGAACGACCGTTGTGGACGTTGAGATTCAGCCCGACGAAGTCGGGAGTGATCGTTGACCGGCGAGACCAAGTTTGAATCGGCTTGCGGGAACTATTCCGCTGCGCCTCCTCAATCTTTTTCATCAGACTCGGATCAACGAAGAAACCTTTTTTAATGGAACGTGCCATGGTGCGATCAGTAAGTAACGGGTTAGCGCTTCATCTTCCGGCCATTACGGCGGACGAGAATCATCGAATTAGACGTCTTGGATTTACGACGGGTCGGATAGCCCTTGGAGAGTTGACCCCAAGGCGATACTGGGTGACCACCACCGGAGGTGCGGCCTTCACCACCACCCATTGGGTGATCCACAGGATTCATCGCTACACCACGAACACGTGGGCGACGGCCCTGCCAGCGGGAACGACCGGCTTTACCCAAGGATTGGTTAGAATGCCCGAGATTGCCGACCTGACCAATGGTGGCGCGGCAACGGGAGTGTACCATGCGGATTTCACCGCTAGGCATCTTCAGCGTCGCACGCTTTCCATCGACCGAAATCAATTGCGCACCGGTACCGGCACCACGTGCGATTTGCGCACCCTTGCCTGGTTCCAACTCCACACAGTGAAGGCGGGTGGATGGTGGGATTTCTGAAAGCGGGTAGGAATCACCGGGGTGAAACTCACCGTCGCCAGTCATCGCAGCTACGAGCTTGTCGCCAACCTGCACCTTATTGGGGCACAGGATGTAACGCTTTTCCCCATCTGCGTAGAAGAGCAGAGCGAGGTGGGCGGAACGATTTGGATCGTACTCGATTTCCCGAACGGTTGCTGGGATGTCGAGCTTATCACGACGAAAATCGATCTGACGGTAGAGACGCTTGTGTCCTCCACCACGACGGCGTGAAGTGATCCGACCGTAGGCATTGCGGCCCTTCGGGTTGTGGCTCGACTTCGTTAGACGACGCTCTGGGCGTTTTTTCGAGAGCTCCTGCTGGTTGCGTACATAGTGACGCTGACCGGGAGTGATTGGATTAAATTCAATGTTTGGCATGGTTATGTTCTCCTCCTTGTGCCGAATTACACCATTTCAATCGAGTTGCCCTCTTTCAGGGTCACGATCGCTTTTTTCATTCCGGAGACCTTACCACCACGATTGCGGCGCATACGATCCGGACGGGCTTTGGGTTTTACGTTCATCACGTTTACCTTGGCGACATCGACCTTAAACACCTTCTCGACCGCTAGCTTGACCTGAGTCCGTGTAGCGTCGGGATACACTTCAAAAGTGTACTGGTTCAAGTTCGCGGTCAGCGTAGTCGCCTTTTCCGTGATCCGGCTTTCTTTCAAAACTTTCGATGGCTCAATCATGACTCTTCTCCGTTGACGCGGGCGAGGACCGTGTTGATTGCTCGCTCACTGAAGATAATGGTGTCAAAACGGACTAGGTCGTAAGCATTCAGATTGCCGGATTCGGCAAAATGGAAGCGGGCGACATTCCGTCCGGCAAGGGCGAGGTTGTTTTCGATCTGATCGTCGACAATCAACACTCGGCGGTTTGGCTGGATCTTGGCGACCAGCTCGGCAAACGGCTTCGTTTTCGGCTCGGCAACATCCCATTTCTCGATCACGAGAACGCTGCCTGACTCACCTTGCTCGAAAAGAGCGCGGGAGAGAGCGAGACGACGCATCTTGCGGTTCACCTTCTGGGAGTAATCGCGTGGCTTGGGACCGAAAGCGACACCACCTCCACGAAGGAGCGGAGTACGCTTAGGACCACGGCGGGCCATCCCTGTTCCCTTCTGGCGGAACATTTTCTTACCCGAGCCCGATACCTCGCCTCGAGTCTTGGTCGAGGCATTACCCTGACGCAAGTTTGCCTGGATGGCGATAATTGCCTGACGAAGTGCCATGCGGCCCTTCGATCCTTCGAAAACGGGGAAACCCGCGAACTCGCGCTCGTCGCCCCCGGTTCCGTCTGCGGAATAGTATTTCAAATTCATCGTGTTAGTCCTTTAACTACTGGGTCCGTGCCTTAGGCAGCAGCCTTCTTGCGCTGTTTCTTGGCAGGGCGAACCGTGACCAAACTTCCATTAGGGCCGGGAAGACTTCCCTTGACCAAAATGAGGTTTTTCTCGGTGTCCACTTTAACGATTTTGAGGTTCTGGACCGTACGGCGACGGCTACCCATGTGACCCGGCATCTTTTTGCCTTTAATCACGTGGCCAGGATCCTGACAGAATCCGTAGGAACCCCCACGACGGTGCGTCATCGAACCGTGGGAAGCAGGACCCCCGCTAAACCCGTGGCGTTTGACGACCCCTTGAAAACCTTGGCCCTTGCTGACGCCGATCACGTCAACCTTCTCAACTTCCGAGAATTTCTCGACAGTCAAGACCTGGCCCAGGTCGTAGTTTTCGTCGCCGTTAAGGCGAAATTCCTGAAGAACACGTACCGCGTCGACGCCAGCCTTTTTCAGGTGGCCGAGTTGCGGGTTGGTCAGACGACTATCCTTTTGTGGACCGTAGCCGATCTGCACAGCGTTATAGCCGTCGTTTTCAACGGTCTTCAATTGGGTCACCGGACAAGGTCCGGCTTCCAAAACAGTTACCGGCAACAACTGGTTGTTTTCATCAAACACCTGTGTCATGCCGATCTTTTTTCCGATCAGTAAGAAGCTCATATGCAAGAGGCAGGGGGGTTAGTGGAATAATCCTCCATTGAACCCAAAGGGCCCTGCGTTAGCGGTTAATGGATTACTGGTTTTAGCTTATCTCAAATGGTAGAGAGTGGCGGGCGAAATGGGTTGCAAGATCAGACGTTAATCGTGATCTCAACCCCGGCGGGAAGATTCAACTTCTTCAAGTCATCCACAGTATTCGCTGTCGGCTCGATGATATCGAGCAGACGGCAGTGCGAACGGAGCTCGAACTGGTCCATGGACTTCTTGTCGACGTGCGGCGAGCGGTTCACAGTGAACTTCTCGATACGGGTTGGAAGCGGAATGGGACCGGATACCCGGGCCCCAGAACGCTTGGCCGTATCGACAATGTCGCTGGTGGACTGGTCGACGATTCGGTAATCGAAGCCCTTGAGTTTAATGCGTATACGTGGCTTTGTCATCGTGGCAAATATTAGTTAACCCCACCGCGGAAGCTTTGGGGAGTGGTTTCAACAATCTTGGAAAGTACACTATTGGGGACCTGCTCAAAGTGAGAGGGCTCCATCGTGTAGGTCGCACGACCTTTGCTCAAAGAGCGAACATCGGTCGCGTAACCGAACATGGTTTCGAGTGGTACGAAAGAATGAATCGAGGTGAGTTGGTTGCGGGTCGTCATGCTTTGAATCTGACCGCGACGACGGTTAATATCGCCAACCACATCACCTTGAAAATCTTCGGGACATTCGACGTCCACCTTCATAATTGGTTCGAGAAGAACGGGACCGGCAGTCCGCATGGCTTCTTTGAACGCAAATATTCCGGCCATCTTGAAGGCCATTTCCGAAGAGTCAACATCGTGGAATGAACCGTCCACTAGCTTTACCTTGAAATCGATCACCGGGTAACCTGCAGTCACTCCGTTGTTCGAGGCTTCTTTGATGCCATCCAAGGTCGGCTTAATAAATTCTTTTGGAATGACACCGCCAACGATTTCGTTGACGAGCTCAATCCCCTTCCCTTTTTCATTGGGCTCGATGCGGATCACGCAGTGCCCGTACTGACCGCGGCCACCCGATTGACGGATGAATTTGCCTTCGGCCTCGGAGGACCCGGTAATGGTCTCGCGGTAGGCGATCTGAGGACGGCCGGCATCGGCCTCCACTTTAAATTCACGGAACAAGCGATCCCGAATAATTTCGAGATGCAGCTCTCCCATTCCGGCGATCAGAGTTTGGCCGGTTTCGCCATCAGTGGAGACGACGAAAGTTGGATCTTCTTCAGCGAGCCGCTGAAGGCCGGTCGACATTTTATCGGAATCCGCTTTCGAATGCGGCTCGATCGACATTGAAATCACCGGTTCAGGGAAGGAAGGCGGCTCCAATCGAATGTCGAGAGTCTTGTCGGCGAGAGTGTCCCCGGTAACGACATCCCGAGCCCCGACAATGGCGCAGATGTCACCGGAGTAGGCGACGTCGATATCCTCACGGGAATCAGCCTTCATAATCATGAGACGGCTGATTCTCTCGGTCTTGCGGGTGCGCGGGTTGTAAACGGCCGTACCCTTGCTGAGCTGGCCACAATACACGCGGAAAAATACAATTTTGCCGACAAAAGGATCGGTCATCAACTTAAACGCCAATCCCGCCATTTTCGCATGGTCGTCGGCGCTGACAGTGACCTCGTCACCCGCTTCGTTTTCTCCCCGGATCGCCGGCACATCCACAGGGGAAGGCAGGTAGTCGAGAATAGCGTCGAGCAGGCGTTGAATCCCTTTGTTTTTGAAAGCAGAACCGGGAATCACACCGACAAATTCGCGGGACAGTGTCGCACTGCGAATCGCGTTGCGCACTTGATCAACGGAGAGCTCCTCCCCTTCCAAGTAACGGTTCGCAAGGTCGTCATCAAAATCGGCCAGGGCCTCGATCAGCTTCTCGCGATACTCCTGAGCCTCACTGCGGAATTCCTCCGGAATGTCGACAAGATCAAAACGAACGCCAAGCGGATCGGATTCATCATAGACGATAGCCTTCATGGCCACCAAATCGATCAAGCCGCTAAATTTCTCCTCTGCACCCATGGGAAGGTACAGCGGGTGAGCGTTTGCCCGGAGGCGATCACGCATGCTCTCAATGGCAGCGTGAAAATCCGCACCGGTGCGATCCATCTTATTGATGAAGGCAATCCGTGGCACACTGTACTTGTCCATCTGGCGCCAGACAGTCTCCGACTGAGGCTGAACGCCGGCAACAGCACAGAAAACACCAACAGCTCCGTCCAACACTCGCAGCGAGCGCTCGACCTCTGCGGTAAAATCAACGTGACCGGGGGTATCAATAATGTTTACCCGGTGCTTCTCACCAGCAAACGGTCCCCAGCACGCTTCCCACTCACAGGAAATGGCAGCAGAGGTAATGGTAATCCCCCGCTCGCGCTCCTGCTCCATCCAATCCGTTACCGCAGTACCCTCATGCACCTCGCCGATCTTATGAACGACACCGGTGTAGTAGAGCATGCGCTCGGTAGTGGTGGTCTTCCCAGCATCAATGTGCGCAGCAATGCCGATATTCCGAGTCCGCTCCAAGGGGCATTTGCGCTCCTTGGCGTTGACGTCGAGAATTTCCATTGCGGCGGACATGAGAGGGACTCCAGTGGGATATCAAAGAACAGAAAGAGACAAAATCACCAGCGCAGGTGGGCAAACGCGCGGTTTGCCTGGGCCATGCGGTGTGTCTCTTCCTTCTTGCGGACGACGGTACCAGTTGAATTGTAGGCGTCGATAATTTCATTCGCGAGAGCTTCACCCATCGAAATTCCCTTACGGGCACGGGCTGCAGCAACCATCCAACGAAGGGCCAAGCCCTGTTGACGCTCATAGCTCAACTCGACAGGAACCTGATAAGTGGCACCACCCACACGGCGGCTCTTCACTTCAAGCTTCGGGCGAGCATTCTCTAAAGCACCGAGAAGGAGATCGACTGGATCACCTTTTTCCAGCTTTTCGCTGGCACGCTCAAATGCGGAGTAAACGATGCGCTGGGCAAGAGTCTTCTTACCGCAACTCATTACCATATTGATCAGCTGACTGACCAATTGGCTTTGATAGCGAGGATCAGGAATGAATTCCCGTTTTTCGGCTTGGCGACGACGCGACATGATTCGGAATGGTTCTCGAAGTTATTAGGATGCCTTAGGGCGCTTCACTCCATACTTGGAGCGGCTCCGACGGCGTTTTTCGACTCCCCGGCAGTCCAGAGTCCCGCGAACAATGTGGTAACGGACACCTGGAAGGTCCTTTACACGACCACCGCGAACCAGCACGATGCTGTGTTCCTGGAGGTTGTGACCTTCATCGGGAATGTAGGCAATGACCTCAATCCCGGTGGTGAGACGCACTTTTGCGACCTTACGAATAGCCGAATTCGGCTTCTTTGGGGTACGGGTCATGACCTGAACGCAGACGCCACGGCGGAAGGGATTATTCTTCAGCGCAGGCGACTTCGTCTTCGCCTTCACCAATTGGCGAGGCTTGCGGACTAGCTGGTTGATCGTTGGCATGAAATTCTCAAATGGGTTCGGATTTAGCGAAAACGGAGAAGAATACCTCTGAGGGTCCCCCACGCAAGAAAGAATTCTCTAAATTTTCTGAAAATTTTTCGTTGCGGGATTTATTCGCTCAATTGAACTTCAAAAATGCCCCCAATCCGGCACGTGAAGCCCGTTCGCAGGAATATCGATGCTCTATCTGAGGCCTCGAAATTTGGCTCGGAATTGGAATGTTTAGACGGAAATAGATCCGGGTTCTTGCAGAAATCGATCGATCCCGTATGGTCCCGAATTTCGATCGGTCTGCCAAATCGGACGTGGACGACGACGACGACACCGCATGTACAGGCGAGTGTTTTCGGAGCAAACCCAACAAGCGATCCTCCGCCAACCCGCCAACGACAATCGAGTCTCTCGACCTCAAGGTACAGTCCTCGAATCCTCACCTCACCGGAACACCCGTCCGCTACCTGGATCGTTCAAACCGCTCCAGCACCCGATAGAGTCGGCCCAACTGCTGCAGAGTCGGAGGCCACAAGTGAAGCCACTCCAATGCCCTCTTCACCCGCGCCACTATAGAATAGAAAGAGGGCTCCGTCCTCATCCTCGAAAATATAGGGATCGCGGAGCTGCTGAACTCCCCGCTGCGGGCCTCCAGTGGAGGGGCTCAACTGATACCCAGTGCCCTCCCACTCCAACTCCGGCCAAAGGACTTCAGATGGAGGATAGGCAGGTTCCCATTCTGTTGTAGGCCCAGCAGCGAGGTCGATGGTCGTCAGGAGTATCCGCTCTGGAGCATCACCCACCCGGGAATGAAAGACTTCCAAACGGTCCCCATCCACCCGCAATCCCACATGGCGAAGTCGCTCCGGTCCATCCGGATCACCATCGAGGTCGTGCTGAAAGGGAGTGTCCGTGTAGCTCTCACCCTCCAATGTCCAGTAGTCCTTCGAGCAGTCGAAGGACTCCGGAGGAGAATACAGGTCACCCTCGGGGGCGGTGTAGAGATTTCCACGGGCGGCAATCCCGTACGTTCTTCCCGAGTACTCAAACACACGCAAATAAGCGAGGCCCAGGGCAACGGGAACAATCTGGCGATTGAAATTCAGGCCGTCACTGGAAAAGGCGACAAACGTCTTCTGCGCCAATCCCCCACCCCCGGTGCCGTTAAAATAGACCGGTCCGTGAAAATAGAGAACGATCCGGTTTTTACGGTGATCGACATGAACATCCGGACTAGAAATGTGCCCGCGGATTTCCAATCCATTGGCAAACACAATCTTATCATCCTCTCCCAAGTCCAAGACCCCCCTCGTCCCTCCTCCGCCCTGGGAAGGCATCCCAAAAAGAAAGTAAGGTCCTTCAATAGAGGCAGACCAAGCCATCCGAATGTAGTCTCCGTTGTGATCCCCGAAATAGCAGTAGTAGACGGCAGAAGGATCCGCCCGTTCTTCCAACGGAATCCAATCAGGGACCCGAATAACAGACGGGCCATTGATATTGGAGCCATGATCGGCAAAGGAAGGATCGACCCGGGTAAAGGTACTTTTGTCGATTATGGGATGACCGTCATTCAAACGGGTTGCTTGATAGAATTTGGACATGGCAATGCGAAACGAGAATCCTAAACCGTAGCGAAGACAGGACTCCTCGGCGAATTATTTATCCCTCCAGCCAAGACCCACAGAACTGGACGTTTGCTTAAGCGGGACGGTGCGGAGCGCTTTCTGGCTGGATGACTATGCCTGCGATGGCGACGGGGACTGAACGGGTGAAGCACTCGATCGAACGAATTGATCTCAAATTTAAATTCGATTCGACGGGGCCGAAATGCTTTAGTGAGCAGAATCAAGCGACCATGGACAAACGGCCCAACATTCTTCTTCTACTCACTGACCAACAACGTTGGGACACCCTTTCAGCCGCAGGTTTTCCCTGGATGCAAACCCCGAATCTCGATCGATTGGCAGCGCGCGGCACCATCTTTTCGCAGGCCTATTGCAACTCACCCCTGTGCATGCCGAGTCGGCAAAGTATGTTGAGCGGCCGCTATCCGTCATCGGCAGGTTGCACGGGAAACGGCGTGGAAATGCGGGAGGACATCCCCAATGCCGCCACCTTGCTGGGAGACGCGGGGTATCATACCGCCAACATTGGGAAGCTTCATTTTAAAAACCACGCACACCGGGACCACAGCGACCCCCATCCCTCCTACGGCTTCGACACCCTCCTGATCTCTGACGAGCCGGGCATGTACGAGGATGCCTACACCACTTGGCTAAAATCCCGGGAGCTCAATGATATCCGGCAATGGAAGATTGAATCTCCTCCAGGGTGCGGTCACGACTACCGCATATCGGGTCCGGGGCGCAAAGTGACCGAACCGCTTCCATTTACCGGGCCCGACGATGCCAGCCACAGCTCATGGGTCGCCCAGGAAACGTGTGACTTCCTCAGCCGGCATGCGAACGATCCATTCTTCTGTATAGCTGGCTTTTTTGCACCGCATTCGCCCGTGAATCCCCCGCAGAAATGGCTGGACGCCTACCAAGACACCGAGGTGCCCCTCCCGATCATGAATGAATCGGAGCGGGAAAAACAGGGACTTAGCGACGAAGAGTGGATTTCGATACGGCGGGCCTACTACGCCCTGGTCAGCCACGTAGATGAAGAGATCGGGCGCATCCTCAACCACCTCGATCGACTGGGGCTGACCGACAATACTCTAATCGTATTTACGTCAGATCACGGTGAGCACCTCGGCGATCACGGAGCCATCCACAAAGGTCCTCCAGGGCTGGATTCCTGTGCGCATGTACCCCTCATCGTGGCCGCCCCCGACAGCATGAAGATCCCGAGAGGCGGACAATGCGACGAACTAGTGGAGCTGGTCGACTTCCTGCCCACCTGCCTCGATTTTGCGCGAATCCCCTGTCCCCCGTCCCTCCAGGGTCAATCGCTTAAACCTCTACTGACACCTGGCACCAACGGCCAACCCGCTGGGCGCAGTTCCGTATTCATCGAATGGAGGCGGGCGCACCTATCGGGAGTTAAAACAGTACGCTCCCGCGACGCATGGTATGCCAGGTACCATGATGGCGGGGAAACACTCTTCGACCTGGCAAAGGATCCGCACCAATTGACAAACGTAGCCGAGGACCCCAATTACAGCGAACTGCTTGACCGGATGCGGAACGAACTATTGGGAAAGTGGTTTGAGGTTGAGGACCAGGGAAGACGAGCCTCCGGTCGCTACTAGATCACTCGATCGCAATCTGTTTTGACCACAGCCAGAGCCTCCTATCGCCGAACGTTTCGGCTCACGAAAGAAAGGGAACTCAACGGTCTCTCAACGTTTGACAGGACCAGCATTCCTGAAAATTCCCTGGAACCGACTCGCCACATTTCGGACAAATCCAATCATCTCCCGGATCCCTGCCCGCTGAAAAATAATCTTTGATGATCTCCTTGGAACGATCCGCCTCATCTTGAGATTCAACAGAAATGTTGGGATAGAACTCGGGGATGGGTACCGAGGTGATATTGGACCCGCTCCAATTTCGAATGACTGTACGGATACCCTCGGACTTTAGGATTTCGTTGACCAGCCCTACGGTAGCGGAATCTATATGTCGAAAAACTTCGTGCATCGCCTGCCAGGATCCATTCTCAGAAGGAAGCAACGGACCCCATATCGACAAGTATGCGATTCGGCCCCCAATGGTCGACCCCGGAAATGCTCGCTACTTAGAGTGCGACCCTGCGGATTCCGATCGACGCCACCGGGGGCCCAACTAGCCCGACCACCCGGTATCACCACCTACTCAGAAGCAAAAGTGATCGGCACTGTAAGCCCAGGTTGCTTTTCCAGAAAAACCTCCCCCTCTTTCTTGACTCGGAGGAGACTCCTATCAGCCTTACCCATTCTACACTTCAATTAGAAAATAAACCAAACAAAGCAATGATCACAGTAGGCGACCAGTTCCCTGAATTCAAAGTAAAGGCCTGCAACGGCCTCACAAACGACGACCTCATCGACCTCACGGACAAGAGCTACGAAGGCATGTGGAAGGTATACTTCTTCTACCCGAAAGACTTCACCTTCGTCTGCCCAACCGAAATCGTTGAGTTCAACAAGAACCTCGACGAGTTCGAAGACCGCGATACCGTTGTCATCGGCGGCAGTGCCGACAATGAGTTCTGCCACCTGGCTTGGCGCAATGACCACGAAGACCTCAAAGGTCTCAAGTTCCCACTCATCGCAGCTCCTAAATTGGCCAACGAACTCGGCATCCTGGACAAAGAAGAAAGCGTTTGCCTACGGGCCACCTTTATCGTCGATCCACACGGCGTAGTTCAGTACTCCGCAGCGAACAACCTGAGCGTTGGACGCAACGTGAAAGAGATCATCCGTATTCTCGACGCCATCCAATCCGACGAACTCTGCCCCTGCAACTGGAACAAGGGCGAAGAAACCATCAAGGTCTAATTCGTATGGATCAGGTTAAAGAACTTCTCTCGAAGCTTCCCGAAGAGGCAAAGGACCTCCGTATCAACCTCAAGCGCGTACTCGAAGGGGAATCCCTCTCCGAGGAGCAAACCTGGGGTACGGCACTCACCGCAGCCTACTTCCTCCGCCACCCGGAGCTCACTGCTGCAGTTCTCGCCGACGCGAAAAGTGCGGGAGTCTCCGACGCGATCCTCGAAGACGCCCGCGGCGCGGCTTCCATCATGGGAATGAACACGATCTACTATCGGTTCCGTCATCTCATGAACTCGGACGCCTACAACAAGCGCCCGGCCAATCTTCGCATGATGCGGATGCAGCAGGTCGCGAGCTCAAAAGAAAACTTCGAGCTGTTCTCGATTGGACCCGCCGCTTTGGCCGGTTGCGAAATGTGCCTCAAAGCACACGAAGCCGCCGTCAAAAAAGGAGGCATGACCGAGGATAACGTCCACGATGCGGTCCGCATCGCAGCCATCCTTCACGGGGTGGCCGTAGCCCTCGAATCCGCCGAAGGGTAACCGGGAAGATTCATCTTTTCACCAAGAAGCACTGTTTTCGGACAGTGCTTCTTTTTTTTGCCCAATACGGTGGGCTGACCCTACGGGAACCATTCGTAGCCAGAACACCAGATCGCCCGAGTGGGAAACGAAACGCTACAACGATCCGAGACTGTCGCCACGTACAGCGAAATCGTAGCCGACTCGTCCGTTCGCGACAAGCCGAGGCCCTAATCGTGTCTCAAACGGATTATGTGAATCCAGAGAAAGCCGGTGGTCGATCCCCTCCCCAAGGCAAACTGGATGAGGGGGCCTTCCTGCCGCAATGAAACGGCAGTTAGACAGGAACTCCGAATTGCTCAGGGAACGGAGATCGACCGGCGGCCGCTATCAATTGGGAAATTCCAACTTCGAGACACTCAGGTCATCGGCGATTGGAGCCTTTACCGCAACCTCACCCTCGAGATCGAAATCATCGAATGAGATCGATTGGAGCATTTGGTTGTTGTAGGTCTTGATGTAATACAAACGGTTCTCGATATCCACGATGGCAGTCCACTGCGTGTAATCGAACTCTCCCTTCTTGGGTTTACCCGCTGGACGGATCGAACCATAGGGGATGTCAAAATTATTCATTACGTGTTCGGCAAGGCGGACGCTCTTGATCCCGCTCGGCTCGGGCTCCGGAGTCATGCTAAAGGCCAAGGCACGGATGAATCGAGATGGTGGCGTCGGGTCACCGGGAATTCCCAACCAGCCCGAGCCTTGCCCAAATGAATCCACCTTTGTGCCCTTCACCGTGAATGAATCCACATTCTCTGGAGAGAGTTTTACGTAGTTTCGCATGTTGGTCAGATGCCAATCGAACGTCGGGGAATTCGTCATCACGCCAAACGGATTATCAAAAACCTTCAACTCGCCGCCAGTCGGCTCGATGACAATGGATTTCCCCTCGGCATCGTGGAATGTGTAGTGAAAGGGTGGGATAAAGTTGGGACCTGGAACCTTGAGGCCGATGACCTGTACCTCGTCGATCTTCGCTTTGATTTCTTCCACGGATGAGCAGGTACCCAGGGCCCATGTCAAAAACTCCCACGGCGCTACCGCTTTGGAGGCATCAGCTTCGTCGGGACTGGTATACTCTGCAAACCCCGGGAAATAGAGGATGCCGCCCACGAGCCCTTTTTCATTGATCCCGTCGACCACAAAATCCTGATTCAACGCAGCCATCCCAATCACGGCATAGTCAGACTTCCACTCCTTACCAGGGTTTTTCGCCGGACCGGTCCCCTGGTTTGCCATACCCCGTGGCACAAACAATCCCTCGGATTCCAATTCATAACCGAACTCCATCGTACGGCCGTAGACATGCCCACCATCCGCAGTCTCCAACAGTAGACTCGTGCATGCATGAGATTCGGATACACCGAGACTCAGGAAAGAAAGTAAGGAGGAAACCGCGATGGAGCGACGAGATAACAATGGTAAGATATTCATATGCTAGGTCTACTAACTTGCCACAATTCGAGGCGCATGACTCGCAAATTCTCGGGTAGAATCCGTAAAAATCACGACACGGTGATTCAACGAATCCAAGGCCGGCAAAGTCATCGCTTCGCCGGTGCATCCACACCCCGAAGGATTCAACTCAACGGGTCCACAACCGTCTGGCTACCCATAGCCTACCGAGCCCTCTACCTTCGCGCAGATCGACAGCCCGAATCTCCAACGTAGGATGCCAGACAGCCCCCGGCTGCAGCGACTCTCTCCCTGGATAGTCCGCGTTCAAGCGAACCGCGATGACCTTATGGATGCTCTACCGCAGTATCTACCCGAGGAACGGCCTGATAGAGATCTTCATCCATATCATAGGGCAGAGAGCAGACCGACTGCCCGGTAGAATCGCAAAAATAGAGGCGGGAAGCGCTCATTTCCTTGGTCTCCCCATCCGCCCAGAATGCGTAAAATGGATCCTTTGCTCCTACGGGCCTGCGGACGTGACTGTTATTGTATTGGCTTCCCTCAGTTACCTGCTGTTCACGCGTCCAGCTTTCACCTTGGTCCCGGCTGATCCACACTACGACCTCTCCACCAGTTCCGAAGGGATCCGGACCGCCTTCTGACGGGACGATTACGCGCCACAACCCCTCCTCCACGTAGAGGCTCCCCATGTCAAAATTATGAGATGTCGGGGAGATTACATGAGTATGCCACTTCTTTCCATCCCAACGGGTAACCCGAAACTCGCGGGGGTATCCTTGCGGACCGGGGTTTCCGTCGCAACTGCACACGTACAAAAGAATGGGATTGCCCATCTCGTCGAAGCTAAGATCACAAGTAAAGACAACGCGTCCCTCGGCCCGATAGTCGACGACCAAGGCAGGATTGCCCGGATCATCCAAAGGCAACTCCAGCGCCTTTCCGTCGGCCGTGGTCCAGGTCTTTCCAAAATCCACGGTCTCCGCATAGTAGATATTGGTCCGGTCGTTATTCTCACTTTCCGGGTGCCAATTGAAGAACGTAGCCACCTTTCGCCCCGAGCAGCCCGATACCTGGTAATGCCCTTCGAAGCCCGCCAGCTTATGATCTTCACTCCAGTCGACCCCATTGCCACTGGTTTTCCAATACAGCTCACGTGACGGCCCCCGCTTCCCCTTTACGTACTTGGTAAAGAGGAAAAAGAATCCCTCGTCTACGTGTCGCCACACCTGTGGATAGGTTACCTCCTGTTCCGAGAGGAGATCGAAACCATCGATGCTACCCGGTTCGCGACTGCGGTAAATCAGTCCCATTCGCGCAGTATTTCGTCCACTGACAAAAACATAGACGTATCCCTCATCATCCACCTGAACGGCCCCATTATCGTGTGGATCATCGACCCCCATTTTATCGCATACCACAACCGGCTTTGGGACCATACCCGTGCGATGATCGTAGTACGACACCATGATTAATAGGTGCCTTGCGTCCTCCGTGGGCGCCCCTCCATAAGTGAAAAAGGTCTTTTCGTGTTTCGCCGAGTACACCGCAGCGGGCTGGTGATAAGCCGTATAAGTACCCAAGCCCCCCGAATAGCGATCCCCGTACTCATACTTATGGCCGAGTTCGTACCATATGCCGCGATAGCCGTCGATTCGTCGTGGGGAGATCGGTTCCTGAGGGTTATTCATTCCCCAAGTTTCTCGAAAAGACAGGCCCGGACGCAATCGATTCTGATTTTACGATTTCTATTTTTATTTTATTTTTCTATCATTCGGATTCGCGATGAACCTCTCTCTCCACGACCACGCCTGTCTACACAACGAGTTGATTTGGGCCTACGATCACGAACCCGACCCTCTCCAGATGGATGTAAACAGGACACCAGGAAGCGGCAGCTGGGCGTGGTTCCTTCGATCCGGAAAGTTGAAATACACCCATAAGAACCGGACCACGGTAGTAAACCCCAACCATTGGATTCTCCTTCCCGAAGGTGAATCCCGCCACACATTTAGCCCCGATGCTCACCTGCTATCCATCCACTTCCGATCACAATGGCCGAACGGAGAAAATTTCTTTCGCTTGGAGGAGCCAGCTGTTCTCCACAGATCTTCTCATCCGAAGCTCCTGGAGAACGCGGGAATCCTCGTCGATTTTCTTCAACAAAAGTTCCCGGAATCCCAATCGCACCGATCCTTCCACCGCGAAGAATCAAACTACCCCGATTTTCTTCAGGTCCAGATCTACTTCTACGCATGGCTCAAAGAGTGGATCGCCATCATGATCGAATCCGCGGCGAGCTCCACGTATTTCAGATCCAACGACGAACGACTCTTGGCGGCCTGCCGCATCCTTAACGAATCTCCGCTCCAGCAGGGCCTCCCGACCAGCGATCTGAAAAGGATCTCCAATCTCAGCCACGTACATTTGAACCGTCTCTTTCTGCAAGAACTCGGGATAAGCCTCAGCAAGTACTGGGAGAAGCGACGACTCCAAAAGGCCTGCGATCTTCTCCAGGTTTCAGAGATTCCGGTCAAGGAACTCGCCTACTCCATCGGGTTTCGTTCCGATTCGCTCTTCGTAAATTGGTTTCGCCGGCGGAAGGGTGTGAGCCCCGGAAGATTTCGAGCACAAATGATTCGCCCGACTCCCGACAAAGGCTCGAAGAATCCCGCTGCGAGGTCCGACCCGCACCAGAGAAAAATTCCTACTTCTCCTGCGGAGTGATGAAATCGCGGGGCAACGCAAACGCAACGCCCTGCTCCTGTAAGTAGGCTACGATCTCTTCGAAATCTGCAAAATCGAGATCATCCCACTGCCCGGGATGCCCTTGGAGCACGAGTGGTGAACTGATGGCGCTCGACACAAATGCTTTCCGAAATTGCTCAAATCTCACCATCCCCACCTTCGGCTCAAGCTTCACGTGGCGGTTTCTTTTGAGAACCACCACTCCCTCCACGGGTTCGCTCGGGCCGTACAGCCAAACCTTCAGATCAGGGACGTTTTCCATTGCGGTCACAGTGTTCTGATCAATCCAGTTGTACGGAGCCCCAAAGGTAGTGAAGACCACCCCGATTTCATCCTTCCCCAACTCCTGTGACTTGAGAAGCGTATCCTCCTGGGTTTGCAGATCGGTTCCCGAAAACTCGGAACCCTTCTTTCCCTGCTCTTCCCACCGCCGATGAGCATAACCGTGGTTCCAGAGTTCGACCAGCCCGCTATCATGCCAACTCTTCAAAGTGTCGGAATAAGTAGAACTGTCGCCCTCCAATGAATTGCAGATCACCCCCATCGAGACGGGTACCTGCTGCGCCTGCGCAAATTCATACACCCGACGCCAATTGTCGGGTACGTCGTCCCCTGCTCTCCGGACATCGTCCAATTTGAAAATCACTTGGAGGTTCGAAGATTCGGCTAGCCCGATATGTGAGAAATTGAGCACAGGAAGTAAAAGACAGAGGGTTTTTAGGAAGTTCAACATAACAATGGGAGCTGACTGAGTAGCGAACAGGACTCCGCCAAGCGTCAGCCGTGATCCGATTCTCTCGCAGAAATGACCCCAAACACAAAGCTAATCATTGCTCGAACTTCGATCAATTCAGCAGCCTTCTATGCCTTGACGGGTATACCTCCCGCTAAGTTCAAGAGTTGACTCGAACGTTCGCGCAGGCGAATGAACTCTTCACGATTTTGAGCGAGATCCATTCCATACCCTGGAACCAGTTCCTGGATCTTTGCCGCCCAGCCTTCCATTCGATCGCCAAAGCAACGTTCGATCACCTCCATCATGGTAGAAACGGCAGTCGATGCCCCCGGCGAGGCGCCGAGCAGAGCAGCAATCGAACCGTCCTCTGCAGCGACGATCTCGGTGCCAAACTGGAGAACGCCGCCCTTGTCCGGATCCTGCTTGATAATCTGCACTCGCTGACCGGCAGTCCGCAGCGACCAATCGCTCGACTCTGCCGCGGGAAAGAACTCTCGCAAAGCATCCATCCTGTCCTCGCTACTTTGCCGCACCTGATTGATTAGGTAACGGGTCAAATCCATATTGTTCTTCCCCACGGCCAGCATCGGCCGGAGGTTCGACAACCTCACTGAGCCGGGAAGGTCAAAATAGGATCCTGACTTGAGGAATTTCGGAGAAAACCCGGCGTACGGGCCGAACAGGATCGAGCGCTTTCCGTCAATGATCCGTGTATCAAGATGCGGTACCGACATGGGGGGCGAGCCTACGGCCGCCTTCCCGTATACCTTAGCGTGGTGTTCGTTGACGATATCCGGATTGCTGCAGACGAGAAACTGTCCACTGACGGGGAACCCACCGAAACCTTTCCCCTCGGGGATGCCCGACTTCTGAAGGAGAGGAAGGGAGGCACCACCTGCTCCAACGAAAATAAACGGCGCGACGACGCTACGGTTAATCTTCTTCTCGAGATTCCGCACGGTCAGGTGCCACCGCCCATCTTTCGCCTTCTTGATGTCACGCACCTGGTGATGCGTGGCTATCTTTACATTCGGCAAGGCATCCAAGTAGCGCACCAAGGCGCGAGTCAAAGCCCCGAAATTTACATCGGTTCCACTCACCGCACGAGTCACCGCGATAGGTGTCCCCTTTTCACGGCCCTTCAACAGCAAAGGAGCCCAATCGGCGATCGTCGATTCATCCTCGGCAAACTCCATCTCCTCGAAGAAATGGTGGGACTTCATCGTATCGAAACGGCGGCGGAGGTACTGGCAGTTATCCTCCCCTTGCACGAAACTCATATGAGGAACCTGCGTAATGAACTCGGACGGATCTCCAAGGATCCCGGATTCGACCAACGAAGACCAAAACTGCCGCGAGAGTTCAAACGACTCATTGATCTGCAGTGCCTTGGATATATCGACAGATCCATCGGGGCGTTCGCTCGTGTAGTTCAACTCACAAAGAGCTGCATGCCCGGTTCCCGCATTGTTCCAAGGGTTGGAACTTTCTTTTGCGACTTCCGCAAGCGCCTCGACGATCTGGATCTCGATTCCAGGATCCAGTTGCTGCAACAGCACTGCGAGGGTGGCACTCATGATTCCGCCGCCAATTAGGACAACGTCTGGTTCTGCTATGGTTTCTTGCCGTTTCATTTGAAAAACTGGTGAGAGTGAAATGGATTTCTGACGATTACAACCGTTGGAATTAGAATGTGACCAAAAATCAGTAAGCAGGTCTGATGCAGATTCCTAGTTTTCTTGCCATCCCAAGCAGAATAGCGATTCTTTCGCGGTATGAAACTGGGTCATTTCCTTCTCGCGGCAATCACCACGGTTGCCGTTCCCGTCACCACCGACGCCCACGAACTGCAGAAGACGCAGCTTCAGGTTGAACTGGAAAATTTTCGGGAGGAGTATGACCTCACCTCGATGGTCGTGGGGATCTGGCACAAAGGAGAGTCGAAGTACCAGGAGGCCTTTGGGATTTCGATGCCGGGCGTTCCCGCCGATTTGTCCATGAAGTTCCGCGCGGGAGGGATCTGCCTGACCTCCCTCACCGCCATTCTTCTACAGAGCGTTGAAGAGGGTCTGGTTTCTCTCGACGATCCGATCAACAAGTGGATACCCAAGCTGCCAAATGCCGACAAAGTGACCCTGCGCATGCTGGCGAACTGCACTTCCGGGTATGGGGATTACGTGCCCAACCAAGACTTTATTGACGCACTCGACAAGGACCCTTTCCGCTACTTCACCCCCGAAGAACTGATCGAATATGGGCTGAGCAAAGGAATACTCTATGAACCAGGGACGGACTGGAACTATTCCCACACCACCTTCGTCATGCTCGGGATAATCCTTGAGCAAATCCACGGCAAAACCGTCCCTCAACTGATGGAGCAACGCGTCTTCGCCCCTCTCCACTTGGCGGATACCGTTTATACCGAAGGGCCGGAACTACACGCACCACTCCTCCACGGCTACACGACCGAGCGGGGAATGTTCGAGGACTCCACGTTCTGGAATCCCTCCTGGACTTCCTACTCCGGCTCGATTGCCGCACCACTCAATGACGTCGCCACAATCATCCGCTCCATCGGTTCGGCCTCGCTGATTTCAGCAGAGTCTCTCAAAGAGATGACCGCTCCCGACACTATCGGCAAAGGCGGGAATACAAAGGAACGTTACTACGGCATGGGGATTGGCGTTTCGGGAGACTGGCTGATGCAAAATCCAAATTTCGGCGGTTACCAAGGAATCATTCTCTACAACCGCGTCACTGATGTCACTGCGGTGGCCTTCGTCACACTCGGACAAAAGAGCAAGCCAGAGACCCATCACGGGATGAAACTTTTGCCTCTCTTGATGGCAGAATAGAAAAAGAGTTTCGCCGAGCGGACCGACCCCGAGTACTCGGGCGGGTATCCTCTAACGCTCCCGCCAATTGTTCCGCTTGCCGGACGACGAATTTTCGGGGGTAGACGGCTCGGTATCGTCAGCCTCTGCTTCGGCTTCGTCTTCCTCGGGCGCCGCCTCTTCCGACTCCGCCGCTTCCTCTTCTGAGACCGCCGTGGTCTCGGGTTGGGGCTCAGGTCGCGGCAATTGGATCTGTCGCATCAACTCCTCGAACGACATCTTCTCAACTGACTCCTCATCGGCTGCTGCCTCTTCCGCAGGCGCCGGAGATTCCGCCACGGCCGAATGACTCGCCTCGCCCACCTCTAGGGCCGGCTCGCTTTCGGCTGGCTCTACGGTAGCAGCCTCTTCGGGTACTGGGGCTTTGGCCGGCTGAGGGCTTTCAGCCCGGGGCAACTGAATCTGTTGCATGAGCTCCTCGAAGGACAAT
>CEOD01001887.1_pt1 | contig 46750 bp, 37 predicted proteins | sample 530341 | NCBI WGS metagenome assembly CEOD01 (sample SAMEA2619950, study PRJEB7988) | marine metagenome | isolation source: saline water (ENVO:00002010), including | reverse complement strand
CCCCGCCGCTTCTTCTTCGACATGGGGAACGGGAGTATTCGCAACGCCATCGCGATGCAGGTGCCCGCTCCCCTGATCAACGACGTCTTTCTCACCCACCTCCACGCCGACCACTACGCCGATTTGCCCTACATGTACCCCTTCCGCGCGTTTTCGGGAGGATTCAACCCGCTTCGCGTCTACGGTCCCTCGGGGCGCACTCCCGAGCTGGGCACCAAGCACATGATTAAGCACATGCGCGAAATGAATCGCTGGCATGAGGAAAACTTCAACGCCTGCCCGATCGGAGACGGGTTCGAGATCGATGTAACCGAGTTCGACTGGAAGCAACGAAATGGCATCGTGTACGACAAGGATGGGGTCACCGTCCGCTCCTGGCCCCGCTCTCACGTCAAGGATGGCGCGGTCGCGTACCGACTCGATTGGGAAGAGGCCGACCTCTCCTTCGTCTTCACCGGGGATGGCCGCCCCGATGAGCTTTCGGCGGAATACGGAAAAGGTGCCGACGTGTTTGTCTCCGAAGGTACGATCGACGTCCCCTCTCTCTCCGCGATGAAGCTTGGCGCTCCGCCGGAACTCTGGGAATACACGATCGATATCTACCACACGATGTACTACGCCGCCGGATACCTCTTCAAGCAAACTCAGCCACGGATGGCTGCGATTTGCCACTATGAGTATGCTGGCGAAGCGCTCGCCGCGGAGTCCGTTGCCGAGGTGCGCGCCAATTGGGATGGTCTATTCATGTTTGGCGGTCCCGATGTGCAAGTGATCAATGTCACCAAGGATGCGATCTGGTCGCGCGAGGCGCTCATGCCCGATGGGGCGGCACCGGCAGCAATGGACCCACGCTGGTTCCTCAAGCCCGGAGAAAAACTTCCCGAGACGATGTCTCTACCCACTCCAAAGATCCCCCGCGAGAAGCAGCAGGAACAATTTTTGCGAGATCTCGAGATTGACCCGAAGAAATACTATCCGGCCGACGTTTATCGCAAACCCGTGCAGAAATGGCCCGGAGTCACCTTAAATCCGCGCGAGATGCTGGAAGCCCGGGGAATCAAGGTCGACTCCTGATCGATGAACTCCGCAGACCGACCGATACTCGCCCCAGCGCCAAGAACCGAAACGATTGAGATTCCCGGACGCCCCCCCGTTCCGGTCACTCTCCTCACAGGCTTTCTTGGTTCGGGCAAAACGACGCTCCTCAACCGGATTCTCAACGGTGATCACGGTCTTCGCATTGGCGTGCTGATCAATGACTTTGGCGCGATCAACATCGATGCAGAATTGGTGGATGGGGTCGAAGAGAATACAATCAACCTGACCAACGGTTGCGTCTGCTGCGAGATCCGCGACGACCTCATCCTCTCGATGGAGAAGATGCTCACGGGTGAAAAGGTGATCGACTATGTTCTCCTCGAAGCCAGCGGGGTCTCCGACCCCGAGAGCATCGTCATGACGTTTCTCGACAAGAAATACGAGAAGCTCCTCCGGCTCGACAGCATTACCTGCCTCGTCGATGCCGAGGCGGTATTCACCCATGGCGATGACACTGAACTCTCTACGCTAAAGATGAGGCAAATCGCCTTTGCTGACATGGTTGTACTCAACAAGATCGACCTCGTCGGTCCGGATCATATCGAGGTGATCAAAGAATGGATCGGGCACTATCTCGACCGGATCCGGATCGTCGAAGCAACGCGCTGTGATGTCCCTCTGGAAATCCTGCTAGCGGTGGGCCGCTTCGACCCGGCCCACACGATCTCCCAGATAAATTTCAGCCCCGATGAAACTCACAACCATAGTCACATCCACAGTCATGACCATGGAAACGATCACGGACATTCCCACACCTCAGCCCGCCAAACGTTCAAGACATGGAGTTTCGAAACTGATCAACCTTTTTCCCATGAAGCGCTCGGCAAAATGGTGAGAAGGGAGCTACCGGCGTCAATCTATCGCTGCAAAGGGATCGTCTACGTCGCAGATGCCCCAAAAAAGCGGCACAGCCTGCAAGCCGTAGGACGCCGCACGGAACTTACTCCCCTCGATGATTGGGGAGACCGCAGGCCTTGCAGCCAGATCGTCGCAATCGGATCGGAAATCGATGAGGACGCACTAATCGAGCAGTTTAAAGCCTGCCAAACAGTGCCAAGCCAACCGTAGGCAGGTCACCTGAAAGTGACATTCAGGGACACCCATCTACAAGAGTCGCCATAACGTAGCTGAGCCGTCCCGCCTCAGTTCCCTGGGAGAAATCAGAAGCGGGACGCATCTGCTACCTTCTCTACCGACGTAGTGGATAGCAGGGAAGTGCCGGTCCGGGACCCTCACGGTTGCTGAATCATCCGACACGGTCTCGCTATCGATCCAGAACTGTTTCTCTCCTCAGATTCATCAATTTATGACTCGAAAATGAGGAAAATAGGAGCTTTGGTTCTGCGCGTTGATCCTACTTCGAGAACCTTACCAGCGATCGAAGATACTTCTTTCCGGTCTACGGAGCTACCGCACAACCCCTGACAATAATGAAAATCGAAGTCGTCTCATATCGCCCGGAATGGTCAGTTGCTTTCGAAAGGGAAAAAGAAGCGATACTAGCGTTGGACATAGCTGGAATAGCCAACATCCATCACATCGGGAGCACAGCGGTAGAATTACTTTCAGCCAAACCGATCATCGACATCATGATCGAAGCCCAGTCATTGGAAGGGCTCGACTTGAACAAAGATAAATTTGAGTCAATCGGATATGAAGTAATGGGAGAATTCGGAATGGAAGGAAGAAGGTACTATCGAAAGGGAGGAGAGAACCGAACCCACCAGATACATGCGTTTAAAACATCCGATCCAAATCTCGCTAGGCATCTAGTTTTCCGAGACTACCTCAAACAGAATCCATCCATAAGAAATGAATATGGAGAGCTAAAGATCCAAGTGGCCTCAACCTGTGAGCATGACATTGAGCGCTACTGTGATGGCAAAAACGACTTCATCAAATTTCACGAAGCCAGAGCGCTGAAGCGCTAAAGCCGAGCATCTCTGGATACGGGACACCCAGAACACGATATCCGCATCGGTAACCTAGCGGGCCAAGGCTCACGCACGCCGGAATATATTTCGCAAATCCTCCCCCACGGAATTGAGTTTTTTCAAATCAATTTCTGGCAGACGCTGGAAGATGTAAATTTCGAGCAATTAGCCCCGGAGATTGAAGCCGTTCTCAAAGGCAGTAACGCCATCGTTTCCTCGCTCGGAATGTTTGGGAATCCACTCGAAACCGACGAAGCGACCGAAGAATCGAGGAAGGGCTGGGAAGCTAGCATCGACCTCGCTCACCTATTCGGGATCGACCTGGTCAGGAGTTTTGCGGGACGCAAACGCAATGTACCAGTACCCCAATCGATCGAAAGGTATCGCGATGTATTTGAACCACTCGCCGAGCGTGCGGCATCCAAGGGTGTGCGGATCGCTTTCGAGAATTGCCCGATGGGCGGCAGTTGGGAGAGCGGCGACTGGAATATTGCGTTTGATCCGATGGCTTGGGACTTGATGTTCGACGCTGTCGATGCCGATAACGTGGGACTCGAATGGGAACCGTGCCGCCAGATGACTCAGCTCATCGATCCGATGCCTCAGCTAAAAATATATATGCCGAAGATTTTCCACGTCCACGGAAAAGACTCTACGATCCATCGCGATGCGCTGGCGAAATACGGTGCTTTCGGACCAAGGTCCGTCGTAGAACACCGTAACCCGGTTATTGGGGATAGCAATTGGACCAACATCATCAGCCAATTGCGCCGTGGTGGGTATAAGGGCACCATCGATATCGAGGTTTAGAACGACCCAGTTTATCGGAAGGATCTGGAAATGACCGTTCAGGTTCATGCCCTCCACTACCTCAATGGATGCAGGGGAAACTATGTCCCAAATCCTGGGTATTCTGATCGCAGAAATTCACGCAACAATTCGAACCTAGCTGTTTTTCGGGATCGCCACTCAATGCCGCCCCGATCAGCCAGGAAACGGATACACTTCGGGGAAATTGTGGTAACCTCACCCAACTCCGAGCGAACTCGAAACGAAGGCTTCCCCACCCCCGGCGATTGATCACGAATTGTGGTCAGGTGGACTTGCGATCCATTGCGAATATGACCAGATAACGTTGAAAAGAGGGAGAAATTCCGATCAAAACGCTAGAGGTGAATCCGTCTCCCAGTCAGTTTCCAAAGATTATGATCACAGTAGCTTCGATACTGCTGCTGTTGATGGTATCGACTCTCTATGTGGGACTACCATTCAATCTCATCATTACTCTGATCTACGGCTATAATGCCCTGAAACGAGTGGTGAAATGGGAATCCCAAAGGTCGGATCGAACCTCAATCCATCCCTTCCAAAATCACGCAAGCGAGGACGATAGTAATGAGAGCAAAGATTAACTCTATCGACGATTCCTAGATCTCAACGCTACAGCAATGAAGCCTGCGATACCGATCAGAGCGGCAGAAGAAGGCTCAGGAATAGCGGTGAACTCTAGCGTGGGCCGCCACGCTTCCGTAGCGTTTTCAGAGGAGGCGAAATTAAAGGCGGGTCCCGGATCCGGCTGATTACTGGAAATTGCAATCACAGTGATGGTGTTGTCGCTCTGCAGGTAGGTGGATAACGTGGAAATAGTGAACTGGTATTGAGTGCCCGCTGCTGTGCTCGCGGGAATACTATCAGTTTCACCAAGTAATGAGGTTTCATCGGATTCAAGCCCCCTGATCCCCGATCCGCCTGTATCATTACCCGGAGCATTACTCCAAGTAATCGTACTTTCGGTCCACGTAGGAGCGGTAACTCCGGTGTCGTCTAATGCATAAAGTGCTAACTTGAAACTAGTGTCTGCCGATGTCGTTGTGGCCAGAGTGAGAGTGACGGTCCCCGACTGCGAGAGATCCGCGTCCATACCGTTGAGATCGAACTTAAGCCACGATTTTCGGATGTTGTTACTTGCATTTTTGACAACAAGATTCCCGTCAGCGTTTTGCACAGTGGAGCTCGCACTATTTAGCACATAGTTATCGTCCACAGCCACAATCGTCGCGGATTGAACTGACTGAGCGGCAAAAATAGTGGCGAGAACGCCCAGAGAGAGTAAGGGATATTTTTTCATGACTGCTTTCTTCTTTCGGCAATGAATCCAGAGGAACTGAGACCAATGGCCGAATTAGGGTGAGAGTTCGTGTAGGCAACGGAGAAATCCTGAAAACTAAACTTAATGGAATATACTCAGAAAATTAGAATTTTCAATGAGGCCCGTGGAGGATTTACCGAGTTAACCTATTCAAAAAGAGAAAAAACAGGGGATTCCCCCACTCTCACGACTACCAAGAACCGAGCTCATGAGCGGAGTTCGGGAGAAGTTCGGGACACCCAAGCAAATATCTCCCCACAACGTAGCTGGGGCGGCCCGCCTCAGTTCCCCAACAGATGAACCAGAAGCTTCCCGCCTCAGCCACGTTGTTGGTTTGAAAAATTCACGAAACAAAGCGGCTCGCTCTAAAGGACTGTAGAGGAGGTTGGAGTCGGTTATTTCTGTTGAAGTCGTTGATCTTCAGAAGAGAACAGTCGTCGGACTGGGAATTGGCGAAAACCACAGGCCTTTGGCCCGGCGCTTCCTGGAAATCAGGAACTTGACTCTTCAAAATCTGGCGGAGACAAACCCTGTTATCTTGAATCTGGATTTCCATTCATTCGGTACTATCAGCGTTAGCATGATGACTCTCCTTCATGAATGCAGAAAATCTCGATATTTTGGCTCTGCCGTGTTGCGATATGATCAGACAGTTGAAGTCTGCAGGTGATCAAATTTTGGACCATACTCTGCCATCTTTCAGTACTTTGCGAAGCGAACATCAAATCAATCAAGAACCTAGAACCGTAGCTAACCAATGAAAGCCAAACAGCCAAATCCGCTAGCTGGGAAGACACCCCCGGAGTCCCTCCTCACCAATATCCCACGTCTCGTCACCGAGTTCTACGCTGGCAAGCCGGATCCACATGAACCGACTCAACAGGTCGCGTTCGGCACATCAGGACATCGCGGCAGTTCGCTCAATCAATCCTTCAACGAAGACCACATCGTCGCGATCAGTCAGGCGATTGCAGAGTACCGCAAAGGAGCTGGAATCGAAGGTCCACTTTTTCTTGGAATCGACACCCACGCGCTTTCCGAACCTGCTCAGGTAACAGCGATCGAGGTGCTAACTGCCAATGGCGTAGAAGTAAGATGCGATGCCAACGCAGGGTTCACTCCCACACCTGCTGTCTCTTTGGCGATTTTAGAGTTCAATGCTGGAAACACTTCTTGCAAAGCCGACGGAATCGTGATCACCCCTTCTCACAATCCCCCCGATGACGGCGGGATCAAATACAACACCCCCAATGGAGGGCCAGCGGAGGCTTCGATCACTTCTCAAATTGAGAAACGCGCGAATGAAATCCTATCAAACAAGTTCTCGGGTGTCCGCCGACAGACACTGAGCAAAGCGAAAGCCGACGGTAAACTTCAGGATTTCGATTTTCGGGAGCTGTACGTCCGTAGCTTGGATTCGGTGCTGGATTTCGAAGCGATCCGATCTTCGGATATGAAGATCGGTGTGGATCCAATGGGCAATGCCTCAGTCTCCTATTGGCCCCTGATCGCGGAACGCTATGGTTTGAATCTAGAAGTGGTCAACACATCGATTGATCCCTCTTTCCGGTTCGTCACCGTTGATTGGGATGGAAAAATTCGGATGGATTGCTCGTCACCCTATGCCATGGCCGGACTGATCCAATGGAAGGATCGATTCGATTTGGCTTTTGCCAATGACACTGATGTGGACCGCCATGGGATCGTCACAAAGAGCTCCGGGCTGCTCAATCCGAACCACTACCTTGCGGTCGCAATCAATTATCTGTTCGCAAATCGTCCAGATTGGAAAGCTGGACTAGGAATTGGAAAAACCGTGGTCAGCAGCAGCATGATCGATCGTGTGGCAGCCCGTCTCGGTCAGCCTCTTGTCGAAGTCCCTGTCGGCTTCAAATGGTTTGTTGATGGTCTCTATTCTGGTGAACTCGGTTTTGGTGGAGAAGAAAGCGCGGGAGCATCCTACCTCCGGCGGGATGGATCCGTATGGACGACGGACAAGGATGGCCCGATTCTCGGCCTTTTGGCTGCGGAGATTACCGCGAAGACTGGAGAGGATCCGGGTGAACACTATCAAAAGTTGACTGCAGAATTCGGTGCCCCCGTTTACCAGCGAATTGATGCTGTCGCCACACCCGAAGAAAAGGCGAAGCTGAAGTCTCTTTCACCTGAGAAAGTTCGGGCAAGTGAGCTCGCCGGGGATGCAATCACATCCATGATGACCTCGGCTCCAGGAAATCAGGCGCCCATCGGAGGGCTCAAGGTTTCGACGGAACGCGGATGGTTCGCGGCCCGCCCTTCCGGTACGGAGGATGTTTACAAGATCTATGCCGAAAGTTTCGTCGACGCGGACCACCTCGTGCGAATCCAAAGCGAAGCCAGTGAGATTGTAGCCGATGCGCTGAAATAGCGACGCTCGACTGCTCTGGTTTCGAGAGATTGCGGCCAGTAAGCCCATTCCCAATTGAAACAGACTGGGGACAGACTAGGTCCGTCCTCGGTCTGTTTTTAATTCATTTGTGCCCCGCGCGAAGCAGCGAACCCGACCGCCCTATCCTATCGCAGAGACTACAAACCTCAATCAGGGCGTTTCATCTCGAATAACTCTTCCGTTCGGCAATACCAGTGAGGGGACGCCATCCTTCCGATTGGTCGATAGCTGTTCGGGTCCAGCCGATGACTCTCCGGGTCGAATATTCCATCGCGTACGTGAACACGTTGAACGATCCCAATAACCAAACGATTTCCACCGATCTCTAAAATGCTGTGTTTTTTGCACTCCAAGGCAGCCGGGCACTCCGCGATCCTCGGAACACGAACAGACTCCCCAGCCAATAAATTCAGCCCGCTATTCTCGAGTTCACTCTGATCGTGAGGCAAACTGGCCGCAGTAGCGTTCATCGCTTCGGCAACGGGCTCATCCACCAGGTTGATGACAAACTCTCCCCGCTCGCGGATGTTTAGTGCAGTGTCCTTAGGAACACCCGGCTCGCGGTTTCCCGGCGCGAAAGCGACAAGAGGAGGATTTGAACCGAAAACGTTGAAAAAGCTGAAAGGTGCAGCGTTCACCACGCCCTCTGCATTGACAGTAGTCACCCATGCAATTGGGCGCGGAGTGACCAAGCTTGCTAGTATTTTATAGGCCTCACCGGCGTGCTCATCCATCAAATCAAATGTCATACCGCAGGACTAATCCATCGATCGCCATTTTTCCAGAATAGAACAAGGGCCTTCTGTCTTCCCTGTTATTCCCTCGAAATAGGATGAGCCCCAACGCACCTCCAGCCTACCGTTGACACCATAAGATCGAATTCAGCTCCGCCCTCCTCACCTGAGCGCGATAGAATCCCAGTCAGGTCTCACCAGAGCGCAAGATGGGGACCCACCTGAACGCTTTCGCCCGGATGGGCTTGCCCTTACTGAGCGGACAAGTTCTGCAGCTGAGTGGGTAGACCTGGAACCGAAATACCGAGCGCACTAACGCCGTCGTTTAATTCAATCGAAATCTGCGCCCGTCCATTACAGGCACCAACCTTCCGGCTGGCCCGGGCACATCCCTGATTGTCGACCAGGCGTCCGTCTCCACTGATTGAGAAATGGTAGAAGTCTTTGGCATCGAGACACGGGACTCCGGCGGCATCGACAATCTGGCATAGCACCGTTGCAACGTCTTCTACCACATCCACTGAATCGATACGGATCGAAGCGGGGTCTCCCCAACTTTCAGTCTGGTAGCTTTGGACGATCTCATCTTCAACGTTTCCATGCTCGGAATATCCGACCGCCTTCAAGGAGAAATGCCCTGCGGGGAGATCGAGGCCCCATCGAAGATTTGCCGCGGGAAAATTCTGGCTGTCGCGCTGACGACGACCCTGGCTTTCTCCGTTAAGAAAGAGTTCCACCTCGGGACAATTGGAGTAGACCTTGACGTACTTGCGCTCACCGGGCTTACCCCAACGAATTGGCCATGAGTGCCCGTAAATGTGAACCATAGGTTTGGTCGCCCAGTAGCTCTGAAAAACAAAATAAGACTCCTTGGGCGTCATATCCCGTTCAAGGACGCCCTTCTGGTTCATGTACGGGACGGGGTTCTCGGGCCGAACGGGAGTGGAGAAGTCCTTGAATGGCCACTGGGCGGCACCCGTTAATTCAGGCATCGTTTCCTGCTCCTTGAGATGCCAATCAACGAGATCGCAGAAATACGTCTCCGTCCAGTCGGTGTCTTTGCTCGCCCGTGCCTGTCCCCCTTCAAGAAAGTAGTCGCCGTCTTGTTCATCGGCACCTTGCCCGGACCGAATCTCTTCGAGCCCCTTCGCACTGTCTTCCGTGTGACGTCCAGCATGGCTATCGCCCCCCCACTCCACGTGAAGCACATGCTTGTGCTCTTGTGTGGCGGTAAGAGCAGCTTTTTTGTACTCGGTGTAAAGACCGCGGTACCAACCCGCCCAAATGCTGGGGGAATAGACATCCACAATATCAGCGCAAAAGGCACAGCGGCGGATCGCAGTTTTACGGGCCGGGTCGAGTTGATGGGAAATGTCATTCAACTCGCTCATAAAGCTGCGAATAGCCTCTTCATCGAACTCCTCAAAATCCGCCGGCCAGTCGTTCTCATTCCCCAACCCCCAAATGATGACGGAGGGATGATTGCGGTGTTGCCGGATCATGTTGCGCAGCATTCGCCGGCACATTTCACGGTAGCTCTCACTTCCAAGACCACCCCGGCACCAAGGGATTTCCTCCCAAACCAGAATCCCAAGCTCATCGCAGAGTTGGAGCACCAGCTCGGATTGCTGATAGTGGCCCAGGCGAATGAAGTTTACCCCCATCTCCTTCATCAGTCGGAATTCCTCCCGGATCTGGCTCTCGGACATGGCTTGAGCCACGCCAGCATGATCTTCATGGCGGTGAGTACCACGGAGCAATAACCGTTCGCCATTCAAAAGAAATGGGCCGTGCTCGACGAATTCGAAACTGCGGAAAGCAGTCGCAATCCGGCGTTCACTTGTTCCTGCCGAAGACTTTAACCGAATCACTGCCCCATAGAGTACCGGACTGTCTGGATGCCATAGGTCCGGTTCCTCAATCTTCCACGAAATGAGTTCCCGTTCACCCGGCCAAGCACTGGTATTCTCCTTGTGGTCCGCAACAGTTACCCCCTGAGAATCTAAAAGAAGAAACTCCAGCTCCACAGGCTCGTCGGAGGAGAAACGATCGAGCTCAGCGTATATCGACAGCTCCGCGCCATCACGACCCAGAACCGGCTCCAGTCGGACATCCGCCCAATCAATTGCCGGACGATAGACAAGATGCATCGGGCGATAGATACCGCCGTACAAATTAAAATCGCTGACGTCTGAAGGAATCGTCTCCAAGTCCCGGGTATTATCGCAGCGAATGGCAAGCGGAACGGGACCTTCGCCATATTTAGCACGGTGTGCCTCGCAGGCATCGGTAATGTCCACCATCCATTCATCGTAACCGCCGCTATGCCGCGCCACTTCCGTGGTGTGAACATACACGATGGCTCGCTGCCCTGTACCCTCGAAATGGAGACAGATCCGGCCATTCTCGTACGGCGAGTCGACCTCCAATTGAGTCCGGTACCACCCCGCGCCTTCGTAATAACACCGGTCTGGATCCACAGAGTCTTCCGCATTCCAACAGTGAGGGAGAGACACCTCGGTCCACGGAAGATTAAAGTGATTGGTAAACTTGGCACTACGCCAGCATTCCCAGGGACCACCGAGGTCGTGCTTGGTAAACTCTAGTGTTGAAATGGATCTCTTGATCATAACGGGCGACGGTTCAAAATGAAAACGGATGGCTCTCCCTCACGAGAGCCATCCGCTAAAATAAGCTGTCAGACCTACGAAAAGCTACTTGCGGGAGCGGCGGGCGAAACCGACAATTCCCAAAGCAAACAGAGCCATGGAGAAGTAAGACGGCTCGGGAACCACAGTCAAACTTCCGGTACCTCCATCGGCGAAATAGGAATCGTAGGTACTATTCAGTTCAGCAAAGGTATACGTGCCTGCGGCTAAAGCGCTTCCTCCGATATCAATCGAACCAAAAGTGTGATCCTGATCGAGGGTCATGATACCGCTCATCGAAAGATACTTGGTCGGGTTGTAGATGTCGTAGTCCGCATCAAAATTGATTCCCGTATCGATCGAAACGCTCGAATTTCCGAGAGAACCATCGCCGGTAGCGAAGAAACCGACTGGGATCTCAGACAGGTATTGTTCCACGTCCCAGACTCCATTAAAGCTGTTGAAAGAACTGGAAATGGTCAAAGCATCACTCCCTCCCAAGATCACATTGAATACGCTACTGCCGGTGATCGAAGCCGAAATGGTGGCCCGACGGTAGCTGGAGCCAGTTGCGTTGTAACCCGAATCTGAAAGCAATGTGATCGAACCCGCAATGTAAGAGGTCGTGATCGATGGTTGCCCATGAGTGATCGTCCCACCGTCCAGGATCAGATCATTAATCGTGAATACCCGGTTCGCTCCACTCGGCTTAAGAAGAAGCTGACCACCCGCCTGAATCGTCAGAGATTTCCCGTTAAAAGTGGAAGAAGAGGTCGGCGTTCTTAGTGTAAAGCCGGCGTTCACATAATCATTGGTCCCACTCGCCGCCAAACCGTCGCTCCAAATGAAATCGCCACCCGAAGTAGCCTGGTTCCAGTTGATACCCGCTTCCAAACTAACCTCTTGGGTCACTATTGCGGACTGGAGAAATGGACCAACAAGGGCTCCAGCGGCGATTGCCAGAGAGGAAAGTGGCTTGATCGCCTTTCTCGCCAAGGAAGGAAGCTGGGCGGACAATGCTTGGTCCGTTGAAGTTTGCAAATTCGATATCGTCATATTGAGGGGGCGGATAAGGGTTTATACGAAAATCGGCGCGCCAGCGTAATGGCTCACACATCCTGATTCGAAGAATGCGATCACCCTAGCCATCGAGCTTTCCGGAAAAGAACGGCTTTCTTTTTTAACCTATTAGAACAAGCAGAAAAAACATCACTCGCGACGGAAAATTGGCACTTTCTCTATCCATCCGCCCCGACACCACTCTCTCCGAAAAAGATTCTGGCCGAGCAAAGGGTCTTTCGTCTCGGGCCGCTGGAAAGCGTCGCGAGTGAATAGCCCCCGGCAAACCGACCGGGACGAAGTGAATAGTTTAAGTAGAGCTTTCGTTCAGAAATCACCCTTGAATCCTACCATTCTGCTTAGAAGTCGTCCCCCTCACTCCATTCAATTTTATGAGTTCATCCAGAGTAGCCACAACCCTCACCCTTTTAGTAACCCTCTTCTTCTCCCCCCTTCTCCACGCGGCTGACTACTACATGTCGCTCCGTGGTTCCGGAGAGAAATCCGGTACCGACTGGGAAAATGCTTTCCCTTTCGCGAAGGCGGACGAAGTCATCAACTCTACAATGGAACCCGGTGACACCCTCTACCTCGAGGGGAACAATTACGGATCTTCGGTATTAAAAATTCGCTCCAGTGGTACGGCGGAAGAGCGGATGGAACTGATCGGGGTAGACCGTGCCGTAGAGGGATTTCCCCGCCCGACTTTCATGGGTAAGAGCCGAAGCCTGAACGCGGGAACCAACATTCTCCTCGAGAAAGGGGCATCCTATTGGACCTTGAGAAATCTACAAAGCCACCGACGTGGTTGGGGCCTGAAAACACAGGGCGAAAACCAACGCCTGATCATCGACGGGGTCTACACCCACAACACGGTCAACGGATTTGGTTTTTACGACTGCGACGAACTGTATGTCGTGAACAGCAAAGCCGAACGATACACCCGCTATGGCTTTCATCTCGCGCATTCCTGCGACAACGTAATTATTCGCCGCTGCTACGCCGATTGTACGGGCACAGGAGACGAGCCCGACCCCTCATGGTGGCGGGCCTCCAATCCAGTCGGTTTCTACTTCCACACAGACCGCGGTAAGGACAATCCCTACAACACTCAGATCCTAGTGGAGGACTGTGTGACCCGAAACAACCGTGAAGTGACCCCTCAAGCAGGAGACTTCGAACAGGGCGACGGGTTCATGGTGGAATTCCGCAATCGGGACCTCACCTTCCGCCGCTGTCTCTCCTATGACAATCAACAGGGTGCCTACGATATGAAGGGCGAAGAACAGGTATTCGAGGACTGTTTCGCGCTACGAAGCGGCAACGGTTTTAAAATCTGGAACAATGCGACCATGACCAACTGCATTGCGACTGGGACCCGGGGCAATACGGTCATGCTAATCGGCAAGAAAGACAACCCGACCCACATTCTCGAGGCAGAGTACTGCACGTTCAATGTAAGTTCCTACGGTGGCGGTGCGGGGATCTGGATCGAGCGCGGCAAGCGGGGAATCAACCAGGCGACTCTAGCGAACTCCTTAGTCACTCGCGCTGGAACAAAAAGGGATTACAAAAAGTATTCTCTGGCCGGCGGATACAGCGGAGCGGGCGGAAACGTTGACCTGTTAAAAGGCACTCCAGACGAAAGCTATCGATTTGACGATACGGCAGACAGCGCGAATCCCCCGATGTACACCCAACCAATTGAACCTTGGCGCCCTTGGGCCGAACCCGAAACAGCAAACGCCTACGACAGCCTGCAGTTTGGCAAGGAGAAGGGATACAATTCTGAACGCACCCCAAGCCCTCTCCGCCTTTGGGCCGCCATCATCGACAAGGCAGATCGAGAACGACTTCCGATCAATTGAAGCAAAAACCCATCCTTCTCTCCGCCGTCCAACTGGAGGTTAGGAAAGCAAGCGAGGGCACCTGCGGCCGCCGCTCTTCCTGTATTCTGGGAAACTATTCGTTGAAAGTGTCGGAAAATCAATTCCACTGACCTCAATCTTGGTGTGATGCGGCAATGAAGGTGATAATCAAAGACCAGAAGGAGGTCGCGAGTACAAAGAGAGGTATCTGCAGCATTGAGGGCAATGAGTAAATAATACTCACCGCGGGAATCCAGACTCCCCATCCAGCAATCACGGAGGGGAAGACCCGCGAACGGTAGAAATTCAAAGTAAATATCCCGCGCAACGCCTCTGGCCGGAAGCGTAAACGTCGCCATTCGTAAACCCACACGATAACTGCCGTTCCAAAAAGAGGCGAAAAGATAAACTGGTCCACGAGGACCTTTTGTATCAGCACGGACACAGATGGATCCGCACCGAACCAGATCGCCTGAACGCGATAGAAGGCATCGATGATACATCCCAATACGCCCCAAAACGGAAATCCGAAACTGATATTTCGGATATTTTCCCTAGCTGGCTTTCCGTTTTGAAAGAGGACAACCTTGAGCAACTCAGGGAGAACTCCACCAGCCAAGCCAGTCGCGACGAAGGAAAATGCATAGCCATAGTGCCGTTTCCACTCGGCGATCTCTTCGAGCATGGATCGCGAGAGGTCATGATGATAATAGGCCAGTACTACCGCCAACATGATTGACCAGATCAATACCCCCGGCACTAAGTTCGCCCGAGCCGCCAATAAGCCGGCGTGAAAAGGAGAATTGGAAAAACTGCGTTTCATATACGTACAACCGATGATCTCGAGCATTTGGTTCGCGGACGGTAAGTTTGTCAATGCAACCGCCTGCGGGGTGCAGACCGGATTTGAATGGACAAGGTCTACCCTTCCCAATTGGAGGGACCGACGGGGATGCTCGCGGGGGCTCTACTTTTTCAAGTCCGCAAAATACTTCCGTGTGAGCGAGAACACTACCGGGCACAAAAACAACAAAGCGACGAGATTGGGAAGTGCCATCAATCCATTTAGCATGTCCGCACAGTTCCAGATAAAGCCCAGTTCCATCATCGCGCCGACGGGCACAGCCAAAACCCAGAGGATGCGATAGAACACTATCACCCGTACGCCAAAGAGATATTCTGCGCAACGCTCTCCGTAGAAGGCCCACCCCAGAATGGTGGTAAAGGCAAAAACCACCATCCCACTTATGACGATGAAATTGCCCGAATGAGGAAGGAGTGTGTTCATCGCTTCGATCGACAGCTCCATCCCCCTTGCCTCGCTGGTCCACATGCCTGATAGGACAATGGCCACCCCGGTCATCGTACAGATCACCAGGGTGTCGATAAAGGTCCCCAGCATCGCCAGAGTTCCCTGGCGTACCGCACTCTCGGTCTTCGCCGATGCGTGTGCGATGGGAGCCGACCCCAATCCAGCTTCATTCGAGAAGACACCCCGCGACACGCCCATTCGCACAGCCATCATAATCGTGGCTCCGGCAAATCCCCCCGTCGCTGCCACCGGTGAGAACGCCGACTGAACTATCTCCAACAAAACTTCGGGGAGACTCGTGACATTCATCAAAATCACAACTCCACATAGACCGACATACGCCACGGTCATAAACGGGACAACCTTCCCTGCCACGTACCCAATTCTTTTGATACCGCCGAGAATCACTGCGCCAACCAACAGCGCCACAACGATCCCAGTCGCAAGCCGGGGGATCCCCAGACTCACCTCCAGTCCATGGGCAATGGAATTGACTTGAACGGTATTGCCGATCCCAAAACCAGCCAAGGCCCCAAAAAGAGCGAATGCAAACGACATCCACAAAAACCGTTTTCCCAGGCCATTTTTGATGTAATACATAGGCCCGCCCACGTGCTGACCGAGAGCGTCCTTCTCTCTAAAATGTACAGCCAGCACCGCTTCCGAATACTTCGTAGCAAGCCCGACCAAAGCGGTGCACCACATCCAAAACAAAGCGCCGGGCCCTCCTATTGCGATCGCTGAGGCCACACCCACAATATTTCCAGTCCCAATGGTTCCGGAGAGACTGGTCATCAGCGCATTGAATGGAGAAATGTCTCCATCCGCGTCCGACTTCCGCCCTCGGAACAACTGGCGAAAGCCATAGGGCAACTTGCGAATGGGAATAAAACGCAAACCGACCATCAGGGTCACCCCCACTCCGACCAGTAGCACCAGAAGAATACTTCCCCAGAGCCATCCATTTACCCACGTTACGATCGATTCAATCCATTCCATATATTCCCGAGTTGCCTTGACCTAAACGATATTTCGGGCCGAGGCCAAGTTCCCTTGTCTGTTTTTGAGAACTCGCGCTTTGCGAGCAAACCAAACGGTGAGAAAATGCAGTTCGAAGCAGATCTGTAGAGAGGCCACAAGCCCGCCGGAAATTGATTTCCGGACCGCTGTTCTAAGGCAGGAGTCGTTTTTAGCGATATTGCGGCCACCGAGAAGATTCATTAGGAACCAGAAGGATCGAAAAACCTGTCCCAGATCGAAATTTTCTCTATTGTATTTCCATGAATTATAAATCCGCAATTCAGCTATCCCTACTCCTGTTCGTAGTGGTTGGATGCAGTTCGACCTATTATTCGACAATGGAGTTGTTCGGAATCGAGAAACGCGACTTGATGGTCGATCGTGTGGAGTCTGCGCGGGATGCCCAAGAAGAGAGCAAAGAAACGTTTGTGGATGCGCTGGAGACTTTCACCTCAGTTGCCGATTTTGACGGAGGGGATTTAGAGTCGGTGTATAATCGATTGAACGGTGCTTATCAGGAAAGTGAAGCGAGTGCCAAAGAGGTTTCCGAACGAATTGATTCCCTCGAAAATGTGTCGGAGGACCTGTTCGACGAGTGGCAGGATGAACTCTCCGAATACAGTAGCGACCAGTTGCGCAGGGAGAGTAAACAGAAGCTGAAAGATACCGAGCGCAGCTATGAGAAGATGATCGCGAAGATGCGAGCCGCCGAGGAGACGATGTATCCGGTACTCGATCTTTTTCGGGATCAAGTTCTTTACCTCAAACACAATCTAAACGCGAAGGCGATCGCCTCGCTAGACAAAGAGGTCACGGTGATCGAGGGTCGCGTTGCGGATCTGATTGCGGAAATGGAGGTCTCGATTTCCGAGGCCGATGAGTTTATCGCCACAATGCAGTAGCGGGCGGGCGAAAGTCCGTCTTCTTTCTCATCGCCGAGAATCGATGAGTTTGAATCCCGGTAGCCGAGTGGCGCCCTCCGCTGCCTTAATTAAGCAAAAATCGGATCGGGACTCATGAATCGCCACTCTCTTTCGTGACCGGAAGCGGCTCCTTGAATGTGAGCGTTCGGTATGGGAATGGGATTTCGATTCCGGCCTCATCAAGGGCTTCCTTGATTTTTACAACGACCTCAGCCCTGGACCGGCGGATGTCCAAAGGCTTCGAGTGCGTCCACCAAGTCACCTCGATATCAATACTGCTCGATCCGAAACCCTGGGGAAAAATCTGGATCGGGCTCCCCTTCTCGACTGACTCACATTCGTGTACCGCTTTATTCAGGACATCAACTGCCCTGGAAACATCCGTGTCGTAGGAAACTCCAGCCATAACCGTTACCCGTCGTATTGGCTTGTCGGTCAGAACATCCACGGGATTGGTAAAGAGAAACGCATTCGGAACAATCACCAACTCACCTGTTGTTTTACGAATCTCACTCATGCGCAAATTGATTCTTTCGACCTTACCTTCAATGCCCTCGCACTCAATGAAGTCACCATTCTCGAATGGGAATCGCCATAGAAGAAGGATACCTGCGAAGAAGTTCTCGAATATGTCCTTGAAAGCAAAACCAACCGCGAGAGAGAGAAGTCCCAAGCCACCAATCGCTTTCGCCGGAGATAAGCCGGGAAACACAATCACAGCAACAATCAGAATGCCGGTAACCCACACTGCGATCACCGCCAATCGTGCAATCACATCACGTAGAGACTCCCGCATCCCCGAACGGGACGTGCTGACCATGATGATCTTCCGCACCAATTTAGCGAGGAGAATGGTAGAGATGAGAGCGACGAGGCCCGCCACCAAGTAAGGGAAATGGGCGACAAAATCCGACCAAACCCTCAATACCGTACTCCAAAGGGACGAGGTAACCTCAGAAAACGTTTTCGGTGCCTCTTCCTGAATCGAAGAGGACATTAAGGAGCCGTACAGTGCTGGGATAAATTTCATCGGTCGTCCTCATAATATCCACGCCGATTGAGTTGAGGTCAGTTTCAAAGGTATCCACCAAAAGAAGGAGTGCGCACACGGATGATCCAGATCAAAGATCTCGAGTATCCCACGGCCGAGTTCCTTCTGCGTCGAGAACCGTCTCGCGCAGGCAACTAGTTGCCGAAGTTAATTCGCCGAATTCGGCGGCACGAGCCGACAGTCGTAGCGTAAATGCCTTTCGGGATGGTTTGGCCGAAATCCACCGGACCCTTCGGCGGCCATGCTTCAATTGGAAGGAACAACCCGCAAGGCGCCATCAATTCCGGGTACGGAAAGTCACCCGCGCTTGACAAGACCCCGCCCTCTTCGACCAAGATATCCGGTTTCCCGACAGGATTGGATCGACAACCTAATCTCACGTCGAGGAAATGGAGATACAACAAACAACAAAACAAACCCTATGAAGAAAATCTGCACATCAATCGCATTTCTGACAGCCCTGACATCCTCGGGATTCGCTCAAGAGAACGAACACGGCTTCTTCGCCAATGCAGCCGCAACTTACACTTTCCCAGGTCAGGATGAGTGGGAATCAGCCATCGGAGTGGAGGGACGTATCGGGGTAGGTATTGCTGGCGGACTGCGGATCTTCGGTGTCTTTGGATACTCCAGTTGGGAATTGGATTCCGAGAGCGATTCCTTCGAAGGAGACACTATAAGCATCGACGGCGATGCGGGAATTGTTTCCTTGGGAGCCGGCCTCGATTATACATTGATGGTTTCCGACAATGCGTCTTTCGTTTTTGCGGGTTCTATCGTCTACCAAATCGTGGACAGTGATGTCTCCATCAACCTAACCGAAGATAGCATCTTCAACCAAAGCGCTGATATCGACATCGACGATGCCGTCGCAGCATTTGTCGGAGTAGATTTCCTGTACGACATTTCCGATAAGCTCGGACTGTTTGTGGGTGGAGGTTACTTATTCAATCTCGACGAGCCCGAGGTCTCTATCTCCGGTTTCGGGCAAGGAGACTCCACTAAATTTGACGGCGCCACTATTCGCGCTGGTATCGAATTCTAAGAGAAGCATCCGCACGATTGAGGGCTTCCCTACTCAACATACAGAGTCGACCATTTTGGCCCACCGCATTAGCGGTGGGCCTTTTTTCTAGACCGCAAAATTGGCCAAGACACACACGCCGGGAAGCAGCAGACTTGCCATCAACCAACGACCTTGCGAATACTGATCCCATGAAACCCACCCTTCTCGTTCTAGCAGCCGGAATGGGCAGTCGATACGGCGGCCTGAAACAAATCGACCCGATGGGCCCAAACGGGGAAACGATGTTGGACTATGCGGTCTCCGACGCGAGCAAGGCCGGGTTTGGCAAAGTGGTTTTTGTCATCCGCCGCGAGATCGAAGACGCCTTCCGCGAAGTTGTCGGAAAACGAGTGAGCAACGGAATCGCGGTGGATTACGCATTTCAGGATCTCGCTGACCTCCCTCCTTCGTTTGCTGTCCCCGAGGAAAGGGAAAAGCCATGGGGAACCGCTCATGCCGTTCGAGCTGCACGAGAGGCAGTAAATGAGCCTTTTGCCGTGATCAACGCTGACGACTACTACGGGAAAGAGGCATTCCATTCAATTGGCCAATGGCTCAGCGACCAGGCGATCGATCAACCTGCAGTCGCAATGGTGGGTTACCGCCTAGAGAACACTCTATCCCGTCACGGTTCCGTCAATCGTGGCATGTGCGTAGTGGAAAACCACCTTCTCCGGAGAATTGAGGAGGTCGAGGACATCCGCCGCGAGAATGACACCATCGTCCGCGGATCTCCACCCGCAGGAGGGCGCCACGACTATTCACCGGCGACACCCGTTTCGATGAATTTCTGGGGGTTCACTCCCGCAGTTTTCCCGCTGCTGGAACAGGCTTTCGACAATTTCCTGAGGGCGCGGATCAACGAACCAAAATCGGAATGGTACCTACCTGCCGTGGTCGATGATTGGATCTCTTCCGGTCTAATCCAATGCCCCGTACTGGAAACAAACAGCCACTGGCTCGGCGTCACATACCCGGAGGACCGTGCGATCGTCACACAAAGCTTGAAAGACCTGAATCTAACCGCTGGCTGACTCGGATGTTCAGGATGATTGCGACAATTCTCAGATCATCCTTCATGCGAGGGCTTCTTGCAGTCGCCGTATCTGCAGGATTCTTGGTCGCCAATCCATCGGCCGAACCTTCTGCTTCTTTGGTCGGGACAGAAGTGAATCCCGAAACCCTCAGAGGGCATGTTGAGAAGCTTGCCGAAGATTTCCATCCACGAAACTACCGGGAGATCGACAATTTAAATCGGACCGCCGACTACATTGCCGCGCATTTCCGCAAGGCCGGGGCCTCGGTCACCTTTCAGAATTTCAATATTAATGGGAACACCTACCGAAATGTCATCGGTCGATTCGAAGGCAGTAACGACAGCCTATTTGTTGTTGGGGCCCACTACGATTCTCATGAGGACACTCCCGGAGCTGACGACAATGCGAGTGGTGTCGCCGGATTAATTGAGTTGGCGTACTTGGTCGGAGGGGAGACAGGTCGATCCGGACCGACTTTGGAATTCGTTGCCTACACATTGGAAGAACCTCCGTTTTTCAACACTGAGGAGATGGGAAGTTTCCACCATGCGCGTTCATTGCATGAACGGAAAATTGATGTGGAGGGTATGATCGCCCTTGAGATGATCGGGTACTTTTCCGATGAGCCCAACTCGCAATCATTTCCCAGCGATGTTTTTAAACAGTTCTACCCCAGCCAAGGAAATTTCATCGGGGTCGTCGGAAAAATGGATCAGATGGAATTTACGCGTAGAATCAAACTCGGCATGCAGGGTGCAACCCCGCTTCCAGTCTGTTCTCTCAACGCCCCAGAAGCTCTTCCAGGCATTAGCTATTCCGACCATAGAAACTACTGGAATTTCGATTACCCTGCGGTGATGATTACTGACACTGCGTTTTTTCGGAATCCTTACTATCACGAAAAAGGAGATGTACCGGACACACTGGACTACCAGCGGATGGCCTATGTCGTCGTAGCTGCATACAACTACATAGTGAATTTGTGACCCCTTAGGCATGCTAACTTGCCCGAATTGCCAAACTTCTCTCAGTCGAGTGAAATCCCGCCTGGGGATTATTTGGACCTGTCAATCCTGCGGAGGAGTCGCCCTACTGATCTCGGTTCTCCGCAAAATTGTTGCTCGCGAGACGGTCAACTCCTTTTGGAGAAAGAGTCGCGACCACGACTTACCGAAAATGCGGGAATGCCCCGGTTGTGATGCCAGAATGGAGGAGGTGCGCTGTGAAACTCCCAAAGGTGACCGCACTCTCGATGTATGTGAAACCTGCCAATTCTTCTGGATCGATAAAGCGGAATGGGGTGACCTCCCAAGAGTCCCTCCTAGGCGGGAGACTAGAACGATCGATGACCGACAACTCTCCCCCGCGCTCCGAGAAAAAATCGCGATTCAGGAAATTGAGAAAATCCGCAGCGACTACGGACTCACAGAAACCGAGGAAACAGAAACCGAGGACACCCTAAAACCGAATGAGCTTTGGCTGTCGATTCCAGCAGCGTTGGGGCTACCTGTGGAAGTGGAACAACCCACTCGCAAGGCGCCCGCTTTGACCACATGGATTACAGGATTCATCCTATTGATCGCGGGCCTGACTGCATTAAATGTCAGCTCGTATGTTGATTCGTTTAGCCTCATCCCCAAACAATGGGCCCGTGGAGGGGGTATCACCTTCATCACCTCGTTTTTCTTACAGCCGGGATACTTGCCACTCTTCCTCAACCTCTACTTTCTCTTGTCGTTCGGAGACAATGTGGAACATCTCATAGGACCACGAAGAATGGTATTCCTCCTGGTGTCCTCAATCATTGCCGGGGGACTTTGCCACATGCTTTTCAACCCCACATCGGCGGTCCCATTTATCGGTGCGAGTGGCGGTATTTCGGGAGTGATCGCCTTTTATGTGCTCAGTTTCCCCAAAGCTAAAATGTCGATCCTTCTTTCGATCAACTCTCGGCGAATTCCGATCAAGTACTATCGATGGATCCGTGTCCCCTCCTTCACTCTAATCATTGCCTGGGTCGTGTATCTGTATCTCTATTCGGAGTCGAACATGACGGGAGTCGGGGCCGTTTCCGGCAGTGGCCATATCGCCGGTGTGATCGCCGGTATGCTGCTCTGGAAGGTTTTTCCCAGTACAATGACCCCGCACAAGCAGTAGGTTCTTCTCTTCCTCGAGCGTTGAAGCTCAATCGGGGAAAAGTTTTCGACAGACCCTGGAGACTTCACACCGCGAACGAGGCCTTTTCCGCTCTCAAAGCGATACTTGCCGAACCGATACATTCCGATCGTTTCTCTCCTCTTCTGCAGGCTAGACAGTTTTCCAATTTGAGATCAAGATCCAGAATACTTTGCACCTCCGGACCCTACTGCTTCAAGTCACTATCGGCTCGATTCTCATATCCCCGTCGTCAGCCGGCGAACGCCCTTTGATCCGTGACTTCGTGGGGTTGAATGTCCACTACAATTTCAAGCCAGAGATCGACCAACCGACTTGTAGTCTCGTTCGGAACTATCACAATATTAACTGGGATGTAAAAAACCCCGGAGCCCCCATAACATTCCCCATCTGCGTAAACCGTGTCAATTGGGAGACTCTCTATTCCAGTTGGACCGCGCAGGGCTTTGAGGTAAAAGTCAATCTTCAGTTCGGCAGTCTCGGACCAAGTTCAGAAAACTATGAATCGCTATGGGACGGCCACCTGGACTGGGCGGAACAATATGCTTACTCTGTTGCACAAGGATTGAGTCAGTCCGATTTGGCGACTTCCATAGAGATCGGCAACGAACCGGGAGTGCGTTTTAATGACGATCTCTATCAGACCCTCTTCCAACGAATGTCTGAGGGCATTCGGCGGGCAGACCCCGAGATAAAGATCGCAACGTGCACGGTGCACATGGGCCCCGCGGATAAGTACCACAAGAACCTGGAAGAGACCTTCGGTGCACCCGACATGCTCCCTCTCTTCGACGTGATCAATGTCCATGTCTACTCCGATAAAGACGAGAAAGACCAATCTCACCCATGGGAGCGCAGCTACCCCGAAGACCCAGCGATTGACTATCTGCGACGTGTCGACGAAGTGATCGAATGGAGAGACCAATATGCGCCGGAGAAGGAGGTTTGGATCACAGAATTCGGCTATGACTCATGCACCCCGGAGGCAATGAAAGAGCGAAAGGGTTGGTTTTTGCAGCTCGATTGGTCAGGGCAAACTGACCTGCAACAAGCCCAATGGACCATCCGTTCTCTCCTCTGTTTCTCCGCGAGAGAAATAGACCGCGCATACATCTATTTTTACAACGACAAAGACGAGGCATCAGTCCACGCAGCCTCGGGTTTGACCCGAAACTTCATCCCAAAACCAGCTTTCTGGGCGGTACAGCAATTTCAGCAACTGCTGGGGAGTTATCAATTCAGCAGAAAACTAAAAGAAGAACCAGGACACCTCTACGCCTACGAGTTTATCGACCCAAACCAACCCACTCATCCCATCTGGGTACTATGGTCCCCAACCGGCGAAGACCGCCAAACCGAAGCACACCTACAGCAGCTACCAAAACCTCCAAAATCTCTCCTAAAAATGGCCGTAGATGCGAAAGACACCTCCCACGAAACATCAAAGCAACGCTGGACCCAAGAAGGCCAAGGCATTCGCTTCCCCGTAGGAGAAAGCCCCCTCTTCCTACTATTCTAGCCCCACCCGGCTCCCTCTCTCTCCCCTCTCTCCCTCTCTCTCTCTCCCGATTAAGGACACCCATGTCTTTCTCCTCTCCCTCCTCTCCTGATTAGGGACACCCACTGACTTGAAGACGCTCTCCCTCTCCTGCTCCCGATTGGGGACATCCACCACCTCCGCCCTCCCTCCAAATACCAAATAAAGCAAATAAAGGACACCCAATGACTTGAAGGAGGATACCTGAGGATACCTTAAGGATGGATACCTTAAGGACACCCAACACCACCTCTATGGGGCCCTGCGAAATCATCGGGGTAGTACGGAAGGATCTCTCCGTACTACGCAAAGGTGATTACGATCAGGTGATTACGTAAGGGACGCCCACATAGAAAATCCCTGCCCTGACTCACGAGAATTCTTCATTGATTTGACGAGATCCAACCTAGCGCAGTGCATACCAAGGTGAAACCGTGCCTATGGGAAGAGATCGCAGAAGGGCCCGTGCCTCTCCCATCCTGTGGGAAGCCTAATCTCACCGCTCTGGCGATGCCATCAGAGGTTAGACCCCAACTCAAGAATGGATAGATTCTGAGGGACCTTCCTGTATCACTTCTCGGTCCCGATGCGCCAACCATTCCCGTCTATTGCCTCTGGCTCACCGCAGACTGAACAACTGGAACCTTCGAACGGTAGAGATGTTGGCTACTTTTCATCCCTCGAAACCAATTTTGGCCAGTCTTTTTCGCTTGCGATAGGATAGAGTCTACAGATCCGGCGACCCTGTGAAAAAGGGTGCCGTAAGATTGGACATTCTGGGCCCAAGAAGCCGCATCTAAATCGAATCGATCCAAAACGCCGGCGATTCCTGCAGGGATAAACCCCGGCTTGTCCTTGCGAATCATTTTTCCGGTCCATTCGACCAAGGAAAAGTAATACTCCTCATCGATTCCTGTCAAAGGACTCTCTGCACCATCGATCGGCAGCAACCATTGAACCTCGGATTTCCATTTTAGCTCTTTGTCGATCTCCCGCTGCTGGACACTAGTCGGACGCTCAATATTTCCGAGCAGCCCCAACCGTTTCTCGGCTCGATTCGCCATCAATCGATCAAAAACACTAGTGAATTCGCTTTCCTCTAACCGATCAGCCAAACGCGCACGAACAGGATTCAGGTCTACATAGGCCATACAGGCCAGGATCGCTCCCCGATCCAAAAGGCGCTGACACTTAAACCGGCCCTCCCAAAATCGACCGCTGCATCTGTCCTCGGCGTTAGCTCGCCGCGCCAACGACTCATTCAGGCAACGCATCAACCAACTTACATCCTTCAATCGGTCTCGGTACAATTGGATTCGGGCAGCGTCATTCCGAACTTGATTATACTTCTGTTCGTCGTAGGGCCGCCCTGCTCGGATCGCTTCTTTCCCGCGAAACAGCCGGCACCACCGTTCTGCGACTTGGTCATTGGTCCATGAGTCCGCCCAATCCGGTCGGGTACGCAATACGACATGTAAATGATTGGACATGACTGCGTACGAGAACACCTCTACACCAAACAAACCGCTCAGCTCTTTCAACCGGTCCCGCACCCATCTTCGCCGATGTTCATAGTTTTTACCCGAATACGAATCGAAACCGCAAAGATACGCTCGGCGTACACAGCGGCTGACACAATGATACACTCCCACCTCGTTGGGAGAAACAATTACTCTGCGTGCCTGGGTCATTGCTAAACGTGAACTTATGTTCACCATGGGATCAAAGTCAACCTTTTCCTCACCCGCCCTGGATCTCCCGGCACACTTCCCGCGAGAAGAGTTGGGATCCGCATGGATCTCTCCGGATAGAATCCGGCCAATTGGAGCGCAGAGTCTTCCACCTATGAAGAATCGGGCATGGCGAGAACCCTAGGTAGCGAGCAGTAGAGCGTTACCTATGCTGCCGCCTCGGTCGCGCAATCCCGTTCACTAGCCCACTTCGCTGCAGATTGCCCCACCAAAGAAGAAAACCTAGGTTGCCTACAATCGCAGAAATGGCCTAGGACCAAATCTCTATCGTAAGCAAACAGGCCGATCTCGACCACACTTTCTCCGCCCATGCCTCACCGAGTTGCCTTGGTGGAGCGAGATAATACGTAAAAAAGCCCTAACCTTGGCCGACCCGAAAGCTATTTATGGCCGGAGACTCCAACGCTTGCATTAGGGCGAACGTGGAACTCGCCTCCGTAGTAATCCAGGTCCAATCCTACGTTTGCATACTTAGTCACACTACACCCACTGAACAGTAGCGAACCGACACAGAAAATCAAAGAGAGGAGAATTTTTGAAGAACGATTCATTGTGAAACCTACTTGCTTTGTACGGCGAAGACTCCACCCGATGGATCAAGCACAACTGCAATGGTTCCATCCGACAATTCGCTATCGGGACCGATGACCACCCGACCACCATGCTTCGAAACCCTCCTCACAAAATCATCCACATCCTCCACCGCGAGAACGGGAACCCAGACACTGCGTGCCTCCTCAAACGGACTTTGAGAGATAGTCGCAACTGGAGTATTTCCATTTACTAAATTGAATTGTTCCTCTCCCAATGCTGCTGCGACCTCGACACCAGACAGAGCGCCGTACCAGAGCGCGCTTTCCTCGGGATTTTCGGTGAGTAATTCGTGCCAAATCCAGATACCTGGATCCGGGAGACGATCCTTCGACTGGATCTGGACCAATTGGACAATCGCCCCATTCGGGTCCTCCAGTTGAACCACAGTTCCTCGATTTGGCAGTACCCCGACCGCAGACAACGGCTTTCCCCCCGCGTCTTTGATACGATCAAGGGCAATCCGAACATCCTGAGAGGCTATCGAATTCAACCAAAGAGCAGTTTCCGGAACTGTTCCTAGTATGGTCGCATCCACGATGCCGCCGATTAACTCTCCATCTGAATAAATCTCAAAGTAACCCTCATTAGACGATCGAAATTCCCAGCTGAAAAGGTCACCGTAAAATGTTAGTGCGGCTGGCGCATCCGGAGTGATCAGGTCGTGCCAGACAAAATCTCCCGGCCTAACAGAGCCCCCCGATTGGCCCGATAGCGAGGGAACAACCGGTCGATTCGAAACTCCGGCGCAACCAGCAAGCAAAGCGAGGCCAAGTGTAAAGGCTAGCGAATGTAAGCTAAATTTCATAGTTCAAGAGGTTCACCGAACCGAGATTGCACCATATCCACGAGATCTTCGAATCTGCACTGTCCTCACCTAATTTTCACGAAACGAAGCGTATTAGAGATCAGAGCATTGGACCAGAAAAAAGGAAACCGGATACTTCACCCAATCGATACCACCCCCTCCGCAAAACAGGAAGAGGTTTAGCACGAGTCCTGGATTCGATACAGATGCTGCCATTCATTCCGAGTGCCCAAAGGAAGTGCCGATTGGACCTGACTACACACATCACCTAGGCCACATCCATCGCACTCGACGACTCATTTGGGGGATTTTCAACAGATTTTCTGTCAATTAATTTCTCCGATCCCTATGGGTGTCCTCGATTTGCTTCCTCGATTTGCTCGCCTCGCTCGATTTGCTCTCGATTTGCTCCTCGATTTGCTCGCCTCGATTTGGGAACCCGGGACCCCGTTTCGGTGGGTGTCCCCAATTTGTCCCCCAATTTGTCCCCAATTTGTCCCCAATTTGGGAATCCAATGGGTGTCCTCTATTGGTATCCTCTATTGGTATTATTGGTATTATTGGGGAATCTATGGGTGTCCTCTATTGGGGTGGGGTGGGGAATCTGGGGAGTCTGGAATTATGCTCTTGGATGGGCCTGTCGATAGACCTCTTGCAGTCTAGCGATACTGGTATGGGTATAGATTTGAGTGGTCGACAGACTGGCGTGCCCTAGTAGCTCTTGGACACTGCGAATGTCTGCTCCTCCATCGAGAAGGTGGGTGGCAAATGAATGCCTTAATTTGTGCGGGGAGAGGTCTTGCGGCAATTCTGCCAGTGCCAGATACTTTTTCATCTGCAACTGAATCCAGCGGGTTGACACTCCTTTCCCCGAGGTGTGAACGACGACAGGTCCGCGTCCTGCGTGTTCGCGATTGCTCAAATGAATGTGTTGCCGCAGGCAATGAACCGCTACCTTTCCCATCGGGACAATTCGCTCCTTTTGTCCCTTCCCCATCACACGAATCAATCCTCTCCCGATCTCCAAGCGCCCCAGGTCAGCCCCTACTAATTCGCTGATCCGTAAACCCGCCCCATACAGCATCTCCAGGACGGCTCGGTCGCGCCAGGCATCGAATGCTGTAATCGACTTTTTCTCCAACAATCTCGTGGGTCCATCAAGAAAGAGCCGGATCTGATTTTCGGTTAAAAATCGTGGCAGAGTCTTTTCGAGCTTGGGCAGTGACAGTGCAGAGAACGGATTTACCGTCACGCTCCCCCGTTCTCGATGGAACCGATAGAAAGCCCGAATTCCTGCGACTCGATTATGGAGAGTTCTGCGGGAATAAGTCCGTTGCAATTCGATGGCGTAGCTACGGGCGGTACGCGTGTCGGTATCCCTCCAGGACTTCGACTCTCCCAGCCACGACAGAAACCGGTCCACCGCCAATCGATAGTTTCGAACGGTGGCTGGAGACATGCGGCGTTCGCCCACTAAATAAGACAAAAAATCCTCCACATCCGGATCCACTGTCTCCCCCGTACTCTCACTCATGAGCACCCATCTTCCAGATCGCCGAGCGGAAGTCCAACCGAGTTTTTACCCCGATCCGCGCCGTCATCCCTATTCGACTAAGGCCTCTCCAGAGGCGACAACTGGGGGCGGCAGATTGAAGGAGTTGCGGCTCCCCAACCAGAAGACCTACCCACCGAGGAACTCGCGAACCGTGCGCGTAAAATCGTCCTTCGCCTCGACATGAATATTGTGCCCGGCGTTCTCAAGACGCCGCGCCCGAAGATTTCCAAAAAAATCTTCAGCATCATCCAGGTCCTCCGCGCGGACAAAATTCGATTTGCCCCCGTAGATCAACAAGGTTGGACAGTCGATGGGCAGCACTCCCTCTCCGAATGGCATCGCCGCCAACTTAGACAAATTCCGGTGGAGTCCCGTCAAATTCACCTGCCACCGAAAGCCACCTTCTTCGTCACGCACCAGATTTGTGAGAAGAAACTGCCGCAACGCCCAATCCGAAACCCGCTCGGCGAGGGCTGCATCCGCGGCTTTACGATCAGGAATGCTATGGGTGTCCAACATCTCCATGGCTTCGAAATCGCTCCGGTGATGCGGTGGATAGACCCGAGGAAAAATATCTGCCAGGACCAATTTTCTCACCAAATCGGGAGAATCTGAGGCGATCCGCATGGCTACCTTCCCGCCTAAACTGTGGCCCAGCCAATCTGCACACCCGATGCCGGTCTCCTCGGCCCATGTCCGAATCCTAAAGGACATCTCTTCAAAAGAGGGGTCATCCGTCCACTCGGACTCTCCATGATCGGGCAGATCCAGAGCATACACGGTGCGTCCCTGCCCCAACGCCTTGCCAGCACTGAGCCAATTCCGCGACGAACCCAGAAGACCGTGAAGGATGATGAGCGGCGGTAAATCCGCATCATTTTCCCCGGAAAGAATCCGTACATTGATTTTCCCTTTGCGATTTGAACGGGAAGTGGAACTCTGGTGGTTTATCGCCATAGCTAATTCAATATTATAGACACCGCCCATATATGACTGCCAAGAAGGAAACGCCGATGATGCAGCAATACCGAGAGGTTCAGTCCAGCCTCCCTCCGGGCTGCCTCCTCCTCTTTCGGCTGGGCGATTTCTACGAGATGTTCGAAGACGACGCCGTCAAAGGTGCCTCGGTTCTCGGAATTACACTCACGAAGCGGCACGACATGCAGATGGCGGGCATCCCCTACCATGCGGCCGACAACTACGTACAAAAAATTCTCGATGCGGGCCTCAAGGTAGCCATTTGCGAGCAAACCGAGGTTCCCAAACCTGGGAAACTGGTCAACCGAGCCCTGACCCGCATCCTCACCCCGGGCACCGTCCTGGAGGAAGATCAACTCGATCCCCGTTCCGGCTCCTGGCTCGCCGCCCTGGATTGGGACAAGAACGGCCTGCACGCGGCCTGGCTCGATCTCTCGGCGGGCATTTTTGAGATCGCCTCCGAATCCCAGGCCGAAGATCTGGTCAGTTGTCTCGATGCACTCTCTCCCACGGAGATCGTCATCTCTGAGCGGCTTCAGAAACAAGAGCTACCCGAAGAAGTCCGTTGGCTCCTCAAACGCTCCGTAGTGACCGTTCTCGATCGGGAGGAATCCGAGAGTCGAGACCCCATCGGTGAGATATCCCGGGTGTTGGGCGTTCTCTCGCTTGAAGGATTTGGCATCGAGAGTACACACCCCGCCCTACCCTGTGCAGCCTCACTGCTTCGGTACGCTGGCGAAATGCTCCGGCGCACTCCGGGAAACCTCAATCGGCTGGCCTGGAGACGGCTCGATGAAACGGTTCGAGTGGACTCGGCGACCCAACGAAATCTTGAAATTTTTGAAACCACCAAAGGCGGTCGCACCGGTTCCCTCATCGATTGTTTCGACTCCTGCGTAACCGCAGCCGGATCGCGGCTGGTCGAGCGCTGGTTTGGAAATCCTATTCGCGATATCGAAGAGTTGAATCGCCGCCAGCTACTCATCGGACTTTTCCACGACCGCACGATCGAATCTTCTGACCTGCGGACGGCACTTCGGCAAACCCGCGACCTGAGCCGAATCCTCAGTCGATTACAAAACCGAATCCGCAATCCCCGCGAGATCGGTGGGATTCGGGACACCCTCCGCCAATTGCCAGCAATTCTGGCCGATCTGAGAAATCTCCGCGAAGAATCCGCCGAAAGACTGGCCGAACGGATCGGTGAGTTTGACTCACTCAAAGGAGTTCTCGATACAACCCTAGCCGAAGAGCTTCCGGGGAATCTGAACGACGGAGGAGTCATTCGCGATGGATACGATGCCGAGCTGGATCGGGTTCGCAACCTCGCCCGAAACGCCCGCACCTGGGTCGCCGATCGGGAGCAAGAGGAGCGCGAAAAAACTGGCATCAAAAACCTGCGGATAAAATACAACGGCAGTTTTGGATACTTTATCGAGGTGACGAAGTCGAATGTGCACCTCGTGCCCGACCACTACGTCCGCAAGCAGACCATGACCAATGCGGAGCGGTACTATACCGACGACCTCAAGGAGAAGGAAAAGGAGATTCTCAATGCAGAGGAGAAGGCAATCGCCCGCGAAGAGGAAATTTTTCTCGAAGTCATCGAACAGGTGCTTTCCGAAGCTGACGGCTTACGCCGGACCGCCGAAGCCCTCGCCGAAACAGACCTACTGATTGGCTGGGCCCATCTCGCCCGCAGCCGCGGTTACGTACGCCCGACAATTGACGACACCCTGGACATCGACATTGAAAACGGCCGACACCCAGTCATTGAGGAGTCCCTCCGGGCTTCACCTGAAGGTATCGCAGGAGCGGATAGCTTCGTTCCCAACAGTTGCTCCCTCTCTTCCACCCATCATCAGATCGCGGTTCTCACCGGACCCAATATGGCCGGAAAATCGACCTACATCCGACAGGTCGCACTCATCGCATTCCTTGCGCACACCGGCTCTTGGGTACCTGCAGATAATTGTCGAATCGGCTGGATTGACCGTATTTTCTCCCGAGTCGGCGCAAGCGATGAACTAGCGCGGGGACACTCTACCTTTATGGTCGAGATGAATGAGACCGCGAACATATTGAACAATTCCAGCGAGCGCTCTCTCATCATTCTCGACGAGATCGGGCGGGGAACGAGTACTTACGACGGGCTCTCGATTGCCTGGGCAGTGATCGAGAATCTTCATGGAAGTGGTCCCAAGGGAGCGCGAACTCTTTTCGCAACCCACTACCACGAACTAACGCGCCTCGAGAACAGCCTGCCCCGACTTCAGAATTTTTCCGTCTCAGTTAAAGAGTGGAACGACCAGATTATCTTTATGCGGCAAGTCATTCCCGGCGCCGCCGATCGCTCGTACGGGATCCAAGTAGCCAGACTCGCCGGGATTCCAAGCACTGTCATTGAGCGCGCAAAAGAGATTCTCGATACTTTGGAGAACGGTAATTCCAATTCGGATACTGAAACAAAGGGAACAACAGGGTCGCGACGAAAAAAGGAAACGACGCCAATGGCTGATCAATTGAGCCTTTTCGGCGATTAGTGCCGTGCCACACCGTCCTTTCTGAGGATCATGCGGAGAGCGCGCTCCAGCGCCCCTGCAACAGTGAACGGCGGGGAAGCTCCGGCACTCCGTATTCCCTCCGCAGGAGATGTTGATGCAACATTCTCATCCCATCGGCGCCGAGCCTCGCACAGTCCGACGACAAACGGGGCACCTGATCCAATAACTCGTTATCTCCGACCGCAAAATCATTGAGCAAGAGGAAGCGGGAGGCATCGCCCGGCCAGCCGCAAAAGAGGGAATCATGAATGGTGATGATTCCATCCAGCTCATTCCGTCTGCACCAATACGAAAACGACCGTCGACTGCCAGCCTTCCCCTTGAAGATGAGTGGCGATTGATCACCGATTCCAGCCAGATATCCGCCTAACCACCGATGCCCGGTTCGTCCTTCGAGCTCAGTATTGACCACAAATCCAATTCGAGAACTGCCCCGGTCCAACAGAATTTTCACCGCACTGAACGAACCCCAGAAATAATCTGGTGCTACAGCATGCAACACCGGTCGGTGTTCTACGGCCCCGATGGAGACGCCAGCGAAATTCTCCCACGGCCATTCCTCTAGATTCGTCTCGTGATCAGAGGGACCGAGCAGAAGTCCTCGAACTCCCCGATGAAAAAGCACCCGGGAGAATGACTTTCGCTCTTTCAAGCTCACTGGTAGAGGGTGCCTTTCAATCGAATACCCGACCGACAGGGCCTCACGCCGTGCCCCCACCAAAACCTCCCGGCTGTATTGACTGCCGTCGCGGTCGAGAAATACAACCGTACTCCCATCTCCCTTTTCCGCGCCAGCGGTTCGATAGGCAGCGAGGGCGGAGAGCACTGGATCCGGTCGATAGTTCAGCTCCTCGATCACCTTGAGCACCTTCTCTCGCGTCGAACCTCCCACCGCATGGCCACCGCGCACCACGCGGGAAACAGTCATCGAACTCACCCCCGCACGGATGGCGACATCTGCCAGTGTCGTCCTCGTCGATCTCTCTCCGCTCTGTGAACCCTCTTCCCCCACGTTATGTTACTGTTATCATTTCGAGTGACTTTTCAATTTCAAATAAAACCGCACAGTAGATCCCCATGAAGAACAACATCCCCCAAAATTTTTCCGGAGTCATTCCCTCATTCGCCCAGGTGGCAGACTTCGGGCCGAAGCGAAGTGAGATTGGAATCGGCTGTTTGATGCCATGGCAAGGAAAGCTCTATATTCTCAACTACAGCTCCCACCGGCGTTTCACGGGAACGGGGACCGGCTTACGAGTAATTGACGAGAACTTTGAAATGAGTATTCATCCCGAGGCGGTCGACGGCACCTATGCGAATCGGTTTTCGCATGCGCCCAGCAGTCAACTGATCATCGGTCCTCATCTGGTCGATACAGAGCACAACGTTCGCACGGTGAAAGAGCTGATTGATATTCGACTCTGCGGGACAGCAACCCACCTGACCGATCCGGAGAATCTCGTGTACATGCTCGGTATGGAAGGGGAACTATTCGAGCTCAACGTCCACACGATGGAAAACCGCCAGATCTTCGACTTGACAGAAGAACTAACCACTCCGGGCGAAGGCTCCTGTCACTTCAAGGACTGCTATTGCGCCCATGGGCGCCTGGTCGTGGTCAACAACGACTACGAGGAAGCCGACTTCCAGGGACTGCGGAAGGAAGGCACGCTGGCCGAATTCGACGGAAAAAGATGGACCGTCCTTGAGCGCAAACCATTCGTAGCGGTCAATGGCCTTGGCGTGTTCGGGAAGACCATCTTTGCCTCCGGTTGGGACCGCGCTTCAGCGATCTTGAAGATTTTCACAGACAACGACAAGACTTGGAGGACCTATCGGCTTCCTAAAGCCTCTGCCTGCTGGGATCACAAGTGGCAAACCGAATGGCCACGCATTCGCGCCACCGAGCACGAGAGATTGATGATGGATCACCACGGAATGTGGTACGAGATGACCCCTTGGGCTTACGACAACCAATTCTGGGGGATCCGCCCTATTTCAACGCATCTCTGGGTCCACGGCGACTTTTGCTCGTGGAAGGGGATGTTCATTGTCGGCGCCGACAACACCAGTTTCGAATCCAATGGAAATCTCCAGAGTGCCGAGCCTCAATCCGGTCTGTGGTTTGGGAAAACTGACGACCTTTGGAACCTCGGTAAGCCCAAAGGATGGGGAGGTCCTTGGTGGGAGGACAGCATCACTGCGAATACGCCCTCCGATCCATTTTTGATGAACGGCTTCGACCAAAAGGTTCTCCATCTAAGTCACACTTCGGAGGAGACCGTCGGGTTTACCATCGAGATCGATTTCCAAGGCAATGGACGGTGGAAAAAATACACCAAGGTAGAAGTGGATGCCAATGGATACGCGCCTCACGTATTCCCTCAAGGCTTCACCGCACATTGGGTAAGGGTTGTCGCAGATCGGGATTGTGAAGCGACTGCTCAATTCCACTATTCCTGAAGGATCTCCGCTACAGGTCGGAATCAAGCTAGGAGTTTCAATGCCTCCGAATGACGACCTCTAGACTCAAAAAGGCTCCGAGCAAGCATCCAAGAAGCCAGACAACTTTCCTCTCATCCGTCCACCAAGAGCCACTACTATCCTTCAAGGATAGAACATCCTGCAAAAATCCGCCGAGATCAAAAACGTGGAAGTAGAAAACCTCGGCGATAGCGACCCCGAAAAAAACCAGTCCAATGAAAATTTTGAAATGTCCGGAGATGAGCGGATTAGCTAAAGACCTCATACCTCGATCGTAGCTTCATTAAGAAAGAACGCCTCGGGGCAGATCAAGCTCCAACATCGAGCATTCAATAATCAAAATAGGAGCGCCCCTTCTACGGGTGAACCAATGGAATATCGGCGGGGTTTCCCATCTTTCAAATTTCGATCAGTGAATTTTTCTGTAATCGCAATGTGATTTAGGAGTATAGTCGTAAAGATATGAAAGCGATTATGCTCATGTTCGACTCTTTGAATCGTCGACACCTCCCTCCTTATGGATGCGATTGGACTCAAGCACCCAACTTCCACCGCCTCGCCGAACGGACGGCTACATTTGATAACAGCTATGTGTGCTCCATGCCCTGCATGCCAGCCCGCCGCGACCTCCATTCTGGACGTCCAAACTTCCTCCATACCGATTGGAGCCCTCTCCAGCCATGGGATGATTCCGTCCCGGAAATGCTGCGAGACTCCGGCGTCTCGAGCCATCTGATCACCGACCACTATCACTATCTAGAAGATGGCGGCGGGGGTTACCACCAGCGTTACAGCACCTACCAGTTCATCCGCGGTCAGGAAGGCGACCCGTGGGTCGGCCAAGTAGCACCCCCCACCCCTCCAGCGAATATCAATGGAAAGGGACGCGATCAGGACTGGGTCAACCGCCAGTTTTTCCAGACGGAAGAGGATTACCCTCAAACCCAGACATTCAAAGGAGGCCTCGATTTTCTTGAACGCAATCACGCAGAGGATCGCTGGTTTTTGCAGATCGAAACCTTCGACCCACACGAACCATTCTGCAGTCCCGAGCGATTCCAGAGCCTCTACAAACAGGCCGGCGAAGAGCCGATCTTCGATTGGCCCGCCTACGACGACGTAAAGGAAACTCCGGAAGAAGTGGAACGGGCCCGGGCAAACTACGCCGCCCTTCTCACTCAATGCGACGAGAACCTGGGACGGATTCTCGATACAATGGACCGTCACAACATGTGGGAAGACACCATGTTAATTGTCTGCACAGACCATGGTTTTCTTCTCGGAGAGCACAACAGGTGGGCCAAGAATCTTCCAACCATGTGGAACGAGATCGCCCATACTCCTTTCTTCGTATGGGATCCCCGCTTTCCAGATGCCGCTGGAGAACGCCGCGAAGCGCTAGTCCAACCTGCGATTGATCTAGGACCCACCCTTCTCACCTTTTTCGACCTCGAAGCGACTCCAGACATGACCGGGGGAGACCTCGCACCAGTCATGGAGAAAGACCAGAGCATTCGCGAAGACGCCATATTCGGGTACTTCGGGATGCCCGTTCATTATACTGACGGCCGCTACGTATACATGCGCGAACCGGTGGATTCAGAACAGAGCTGCCACCTCTATAGCTCGGTACCTTCAAATTTTCGCAGTCGGTGGAGTCCAAACGATTGGGAAACAGCCGAGCTCGTCGAACCCCTCCCTTTTTCAAAAGGCTATCCAGTCTTACGCCGCGACGCGAAAAAGCGCCTCAAAGCACCCGAAAACGGAGAGCCCAATCACCGACTCTTCGATCTGGAGTCCGACCCATTTCAAGCCGACCCTCTCCAATCCCCATCGGTAGAAGAGCATATCCTCGATCGCATGAAAATCCTCATGGAAGAGGCTCATGCTCCTGAAGAAATAATGAAACGGTACGGCTTCGCGATCACCTCGTAGAAGCACCTGCAGGCTCCCGCTTACCGAGCAGTTCTCTCGCAAGGAGGAACGCCGGCTTTGCTGTGCCCAAGCCACAAGGGAATCCAGGGGCTGACCATGCTTCTACAGTCGCTCTACTCAAAATTTAAGGAAAAGTAATCCTAATCATTAGGAAGCCTTGTTATTAGCTCCATTAATCTTTTCCTGTCGCAAATCGCTACGTTTCTACTAGCTTAGAGACTGTCAGAAACGAAATCTTTCCGGTCCCGGGCAATACGCCACGAATCGGGAAAAAACAGCCAACAGGAAAACGAGCCATGAACACGGAAGAAAAGAACACAATCAACCCACAACCTCCCGCCAACAAAGGATCTTCTTCTCCTTGGAGAGGGTTCCAGAACGGAGACTGGGCCGACACGATCGACGTACGTGATTTTATTCAACAGAACCATCGTCCCTACCTGGGGAACGAAACATTCCTCTCCCAGCCGACGGAACGCACTGAAGCCCTCTGGGATGAACTGAAGGCCTTGCTCGCCAAAGAGCGGGAATGCGGGGGTGTACTCGATGCCGACGACACCGTCGTAGGCAAAGTGGATTCACACGGTGCTGGATACATCAACCGGGACCTGGAACAAATTGTCGGACTGCAAACCGACAAACCGCTCAAACGGGCTCTTTTGCCCTACGGAGGCCTCCGCATTGCAGCGAAAGCCCTCCAGGCACACGGTCGGGATATTAACCCGGAAACCGCTGACCTTTTCCAGAAACACCGCAAAACCCACAACGACGGCGTCTTTGATGCCTACACCGACGACATCCGCGCAGCTCGGAGCGCTGGAATTGTCACCGGACTACCGGATGGATACGGCCGCGGGCGCATTATCGGTGACTACCGTCGCGTAGCCCTCTATGGGGTGGATCGCCTGATTGCCGAACGCAAAGCGATCCACAAGGAGATGCAGGACGAAGAGTTCACGGAAGATTGGGTACGCGAACGGGAGGAGATCGCCGATCAAGTACGGGCCCTTCAAGCCCTGAAAAAGATGGCCGCCTCTTACGGCTTCGATATCTCCCAGCCCGCAAGCAACGGACGCGAAGCAGTTCAATGGACGTACTTCGCCTATCTCGGAGCCGTGAAAGAACAGAACGGTGCAGCGATGTCCTTTGGAAGAACCTCCACCTTCTTCGACATCTTCTTCGAAAGGGATCTGCGGGAAGGGACGATCGACGAAGCGGGGATTCAGGAGATCATCGATCATCTCGTCATGAAGATGCGCATCGTTCGGTTTATCCGGACAGCCGACTACGACGAACTCTTTTCGGGCGACCCGACTTGGGTAACTGAAAGCGTTGGAGGAATTGGCGAGAACGGTGAGCCTTTGGTGAGCAAAAGCAGCTTCCGTATGCTGCACACGCTCCGCACTCTCGGACCATCACCCGAGCCAAATCTCACCGTACTTTGGTCTGAAGACCTTCCCGAACCCTTCAAGGAGTACTGCGCAAAGGTCTCAATCGACACGAGTTCTATCCAATACGAAAACGACGACCTCATGCGTCAGTATTGGGGAGACGACTACGGGATCGCCTGCTGTGTCTCGGCCATGAGAATTGGCAAACAGATGCAATTCTTCGGCGCACGGGCAAACCTCGCCAAAGCCTTGCTCTATGCGATCAATGGCGGACGCGACGAAATCAGCGGAAAACAGATCGGCCCGGTATTCCCCGGAGTCGAGGGAGATTTCCTTGATTTTGAAGACATATCTTGGCGCTTCGACAATATGATCGGATGGCTCGCAAAGACCTATGTCAAAGCGCTCAACATCATTCACTACATGCATGACCGGTACAGCCCTGAGCATCTAATGATGTCTCTGCACGATCGGGCAATCTACCGCACTATGGCTTGTGGAATCGCAGGATTATCTGTTGCCGCGGATTCGCTATCGGCAATCAAATACGCCAAAGTGAAGGTTCTCCGGAACGAGGACGGCTTGGCCTACGATTACGAAATTGAGGGCGATTTCCCTACCTATGGGAACAACGATGACCGAGTGGACCAGATCGCCTGCGGATTGGTTGAACAGTTCATGAACAAAATTCGTGAACAACCGACCTATCGCAATTCGATCCCAACTCAATCGATTCTTACGATTACCTCGAACGTCGTCTACGGGAAAAAGACAGGTAACACTCCCGACGGACGCAAAGCAGGCGAACCGTTCGCACCTGGGGCCAACCCCATGCACGGTCGCGACCAGAAAGGCGCCATTGCCTCAATGACCTCAGTCGCCAAATTACCGTACGAGCAGAGTCAGGATGGGATTTCTTATACCTTCTCAATGGTCCCACGGGCCCTTGGAAAACTGGAAGAGGACCGCATCGACAATCTCGTCGACCTTCTCGACGGTTATTTCAACAGCGGTGGCCATCACATCAATGTGAACGTGTTCGAAAGGGAAACCCTTTGCGATGCAATGGAGCACCCCGAAAAATATCCACAATTGACCGTCCGGGTTTCCGGATACGCAGTGAATTTCGTCAAGCTGACGAGAGAGCAACAACTGGACCTGATAAACCGCACTTTTCACAGTGCATTTTAGAACGTTGGCTCGTTCTGACAACCAATGGAGATGATCAATACCATCTGTACAGGTCCGACCCCTGTCAGAGAATGTGCAGTCCGAACCGGCGTGGACATCGGTCCTCAAACCGGGGGCGTTGTTCAGTCCGTAGAAACCTGCGGTGCTGTAGATGGCCCGGGTTTGCGCTACGTTATTTTTACGCACGGATGCCCTCTGCGCTGCCAGTATTGCCACAATCCCGAGACACAGGGAAAGACCTGTGGTGAGATTACAACTGCTGGTGAGGTAATGGAAGATGTCCTTCGCTATAAACCATTCCTTCGCAGAGGAGGGCTCACGATCAGCGGCGGCGAACCATTAATGCAACCGGAATTCATCCATGCGATCCTCCGCGATGCGAAAAGCAAAGGGATCCATACTGCTCTCGACACATCCGGATTTTTAGGAGCTCGGGCAAGCGATGAACTTTTGAGCGAAGTGGACCTGGTCCTACTCGATATCAAGAGTGGCCTCCCCGAGAAGTATCGCGAAGTCACCGGCGTCCCTCTGGCACCAACGCTACAATTTGCACAGCGGCTTGATGCTATGAACAAGAAGATGTGGATACGTTTCGTGCTCGTCCCCGGTCTTACAGATAGCGATTCAAATATCGATGCAGTAGCCCGTTTTATCGCAACTCTCGGGTGCGTCGATAGAGTTGAAATTCTCCCGTTTCACAAACTCGGCGAGGGGAAATATGAAGCAATGGGCAAGCCTTATGCCCTGAGCAATACTCCCACTCCCTCACGAGCCGAGTTGGCTCACGCACAGGACATATTCGCTCAACACGGTGTATCGGCTATTTGCTGATTTGAGTGATCCACGGTAAGGAGGCCGCGGACCTCGCCAATCATTTCTTGCGCGGTTCCCCCGAGGGAGAATAGCAGCGCACGTCGACGGTAATCACCTCCGAGGCATCCAATGGACCCGAGAGAATGGGATCGCTGGTCTCCTTCATCCATCCACTCAGCCGTCCTTTGAGGCCCAACAAAGTCTCACTATACTGCGGATCTGCAGCGAGATTACAGGACTCTGTCGGATCGAAAGTAAGATCGTACAATTCTTCCTCCTGAACGGGCCGGGAAGCCCAACCTTCATCGCAGAGCAAGCTCTTCGTCAGGCCATTATCGCAATTGGGCAAGGTGACATGATCCCGTGGATCAAAATGGCGGATGTACTTCCACTTCGAGGTCCGGATGGCACGCATCGGCTCGTAGGCCGCATGGAAATTCACTTCGGCGAAGATCTCCTCTCGCACAGCCGATTCCGGATCGTTGGCCAGAGGAACAAGCGAGGTTCCCTCCAATCGATCAGGAGCGTCCAGTTCCAGAACATCGCATACCGTGGGAAACAAATCGAGATGGGAAACTATAGAGTCGGTCACTTTGCCCCCATTGAACCCATTCGGACCTTTCAGAATGAGGAAGACACCGATTCCGTGATCGGTCAGGCGGCACTTCATTCCCGGAAAAGCGATCCCGTGATCGGTCGTGGCAATGACTAGTGTATTCTCGGACAAACCGTTCTCCTCGATCGCCTCGAAGACACGACCTGCATAGTGGTCAAATGTGGTAACACTCGCCATGTAGTTCGCATAGTCTTCTCTCGTCTCCGCGGTATCAGGAAGGTGTGCGGGAGGGCAGACGTAATTCGGGTTCGGCCGATCCACTTCCATTGGGAAATCCCCGTCATTGACCCGATGAGGGGGAAAGAAGCCAACATCGAGAAAGAATGGCTTGTCGTGATCCCTCGCTAGAAACTCTTCTGCAGTGCGGGTCACAAAGCTGGAATTGATGCCGTGGAGCTTCTTGAGCTTGCCCGATGAATCCGTCTCATGATCGAGGTACTCATCGTAGCCGAGTTCCTCCAACGTCGCATACGGCTCCTTTGCAAGGTGTTGCACTCCAGTAAGCGCCGTGTGCCATCCATGATTTCGAAGAAACTGGTTCAGCGTATTCCCATAATCATTGAGTCGAAAACCGCGGTGGGCGAGACCCAGCATCCCAGTCTCGTGCGCAGCTTGACCCGTTAGCAAACAAGCCCGACTCGGTGAACAAGTGGGATTCCCACAAAATGCCTGACGAAATAACATGCCCTCCTCCGCTAGCTGCTGAAGGTTTGGGGTCGAAACGGCCTGCCCATAGGGCTGGAGATAACGACCTGCATCATGAGCGTGGAGGTAGACAATATTCAGAGGCTTCATATCGAAACAACGATAGTGGGCAGAGCGCATATTGATCAACTCAAACTGATCTCTCGGAGCAGATCAGGATTGATTGGCTCTCGTAGGAGGATGAATATAGGCCAACACCCCAACACCCTCCTAAACTGATGAAGACACGCTGCAAATGGTGTGGAGACGATCCGCTCTACATTGACTATCACGACAACGAATGGGGGTCGCCGGTCCATGAGGATCGGGCTCTTTTTGAATTTCTCATTCTCGAGGGTGCACAGGCGGGCCTCAGCTGGATCACTATCCTGAAAAAGCGTCAGAACTATCGAGAGGCGATGGACGACTTCGACTGGGAGAAGATTGCTCGCTACGACGAGCGCGATACGGCGCGCTTGCTCGCCAATCCGGGAATCGTGCGCAACCGTCTCAAAATCGCCTCAGCGATTCGCAATGCCCAGGCAACCATCAAAATCCGTGAAGAGTTCGGTTCCCTGGATTTCTACCTTTGGGGTTTTGTCGATGGATCGCCCATACAAAATCAATGGAAGACCTTTGAGGAAGTGCCGGCCAAGACGCCTCTCTCCGACAAACTCAGTAAAGATTTGAAGCGTCGGGGGTTCAACTTCGTCGGGAGTACCATCTGCTACGCATTCATGCAGGCCGTGGGAATGGTCAATGACCACACCACAGATTGCTACCGTCATCGCGAGCTGTACAGCGGCGACTAGCCTCTCGAAGATATCTCCCCGATGGAGTCAACGCGGGCCCCGATCCACTGACCGGGCCGCTCAGTCGCGAGATCTTCTACGCGCTCAATCCCCGCTTTCCAGTCCACTGAGGCTCAGGCCACGAGACTTCCTGTGGTTGAGCAGAATAGTCAGGCTCCCCAATCTCGATCGAATAGAGAGTCGATCTCTCGCCACCCCAACTCTTCTTGAAGACGAATCGTACTCCCTCCGCATTTCCGTCCAGGGGAAGTTGGATGAGTCGGCGATAATTGTCGGTCACCTCCAGAGCGGTCTCCCACTCACCCGAGCGCAGAACTTCGATTGCCACATCACGCGGCATCTCATTGGGCATCGAGACGGTCCGAGTCTTTTGGGCGAAAGTACAGGGCAAGCGCTTCACGTCTTCCAAGTTGCTTTGAACGACCAGGCGAGCTCGCCCCAATCGGACGGGTTTGTCCCAACGCATCTCGACAGAACCGCCATCGGCTACACGAACCAAATGGTCTCCGTCCGGCAGGCGGCGTTCCTGCCCGTTGAGCAGCACCTTTAGATCACCCTCGACTCCTGCCCCTTGAAGGGCTGCATCACTGGTCGCACGGGGAAGAACCCGGGTCCGCCCCGGAAGCCATTGGTCGGAGTCCATCAGGCGGTTTTGTAATTCAACAATATGACCGGAAACTGCGGAGGGATCGACCCCCAACCGCAAAGCCATCGACGCAGCGACCCCCGCCGCTTGCCCCAACATCGCACAGGTCCCCATCACTCTGGTCGACGACATACCCATGTGCGTCGCAGAGATGTTACGGCCCGCAAACATCAGGTTTGAAATATTCTCACTGTAGAGGACACCATACGGTATCCCATAAGGAGACGGAGCGGCATAGTGAGTTGTCTCCGTTCCGGGGAAATCGAACGCAGCAGAGGGATGATCGTCCATGGTCCATCCTCCGTAGGCCACGATGTCCGGAAACTTGCCCTGAGCTTCGATATCTTGCTGCTTGAGCGTATGCCCACCCACGTAACGAACGTTTTCCCGTTTTCCGGGCAGCGCTCCAATCCATTCCAGCTCCCAGCAATGTCCGCGTCCGTCGGGATGATTCTTTATGAAATCCCAGACTCCATAGGCAATCGAGTACAGTTCGTCACGAATCTCGTCCGCGTCTCCGATCGTATCTTGCTCCCCCCCGATTTCCAACCACCAGAAGTTATCTTTACCCGGACGAAATCGTTTCGCCCGAGGATGGCTTTCATCCAACTTTCTGGCGAACGGAGGAGGAAAGAATGGGAGGTGATCCTCAGGATCGATCCGTCTCAACTGCAGCAGAAGCGAATTCCCCATCGTCTTGCGGTCTGCAATCGTCCGCCCATTGGGTTCTTCATGTGCAGCGCTCTCCTCCCTGCCCCAACGAAAATTTGCCCCCGAAAAACGCAGAATGCTGTCCCCCGAACAATCCATGAATTGCTTGGCTCGAATGCTAATCCAACACTGGCGGGTTAAATGCCAGCCCTTGATCGACTCGAGACGTCCTTCCTTGGCATCGACCTCACAAATCGAGCAGCTCAGGATCAATTTGATATTGGGCTCGGAACTTACCGCCTCGTACAGGACCGAGTCCCAAACCGTGTATTTCATCCCCGGATTGCGCAAATAATTGAGCAACTGAAGCTCCTCCAAGATCCCCGATTCCTTGTAAAATCGACCATGCGCACCGCAGATCCACATCCGCACCTCGCTGGATGCATTTCCACCCAAAACCGCGCGATCCTGGACCAAAGTCACCTTCGCTCCATCACGAGCGGCGGCGATTGCCGCACAGACCCCGGAGATTCCTCCGCCGACGATACAGAGCTCCGTATCAATCTCCTCGTGCTGAGGACGGTGTAGAGGTTCGCAAAGAGTAGACGCGGGTATCGAGTTCATTCCCACCATCGTGTCTGATTCACATTGAGAGTAAACCTTTCCCGCTTTGTTACCGTAACAATCGGTGCTTGAATCGATCCACTCTGCTGGTCACCCAATGGACGGCACGCTAGGGTACTTCAACCGAATGAACCCGATTTTAAGAGCGCGGAATAGTTTCCTAGAACGGTCGGCAAGGTGTCACTCTTCCGACCGCTCTCCGACCACCTCGTTCTCCTTTTCCTGGCCCTCTCCCGGATCGGCCTCGATCTGTGGGAAAGGGGTTGCGGTAGTGCCGGCGATGTGAACGGTCCGGGTCGGGAAGGCAAACTCAATCCCCTCCTCGCGGAACTTCTCAATGATTTCCTCATTGATCCGCTGGCTGAACTCGAGAAAGTCCCAATATTCCGGGGGGTGATACCAATAGATCATCAGCAGATTGAGCGAGTCACGGTTGAACTCGTTGAAAAACACCCGCGGCGGAAAATCCGCGTAATTGATGGGGGCGTTCGGGTCGTCTGAAGAGTGGATGCCACCTTCGGAGACCTGATGAGGCTCGAGGATCCCGCGGATGAGCTCCACTGCCCGGTTGACTTTTTCAATCGGCATTCCATGCGCTAGGTGGATACTCGAAACCCGACGGATATAGGGCCGCAGTCCCACATTCTCGATCTCCGCATCGGCCATTCTCTCGTTCGGTATGCTCGTGACATGCCCATTGAGGAGGCGGATGCGAGTCGATCGAAGACCGATCTCCTCGACCACCCCATCGTGACTGCCGACAATGATTCGCTGTCCCACGCGGAATGGCCGATCAATGAGGATCATCAAACTTCCGAAAATATTCCGCAACGTGCTCTGGGCGGCAAGAGCCACCGCCAAACCTGTAACCCCCGCCCCGGCAATCACCGTGGCCAGCGAGAACCCGATCTGCTGTAATCCCTGGATCAATACGGCCAGACAGACGATGATACTACCGATTCGGATCCCGATCCGTGCCAAATGGGAGTCGAAGGTCCGCCCCTCAAACCGGTCGGAGCGCGTAACGACATCACAGATGACCGTTCCGAGAACAAAAGTGACAACAATCCCACAGGCCAGAAGCACCAGGTACAAGATGTAGGTCACTACTTGGAAGACCTCTCCCGTGATGAAGATTTTGTCATCGATTAAATTATAGGCCAAGAGGCTCACCCCGATCGCATAGGTGGGCACACAGAGCATGCACACATGGCGGAAGAGTTTGGACCGCTCCTGGGAAATCAGCTTTAAAATCTTCCTCAGCAACCAGACGGAAAGAACCGCAATCAAGATAACAGCGACCATTGAAAACCACTGCCAAACGGTCTGCTCCCAATAATCGGTCAACATCCACGCCGGCAGCGCATCGATCCATTCCGCCGGAATGAGCGGGTTCGGGGTCAGAAAGAAGTGATAATAAAAGTCTTTGGCAGCCTCACTGACGTAGGGCATGTTGCGCACCCGCTGAAAGACCGACTTCGCTTCCCTTAAAGTGCTTTCCGTAAATAGATACCTGCCCTCGTCCGGACCGCTATTCACCCGCGAAATCTCGAAAGGCAGACCAGGAATCTGCCAACGGGCCGGCTGACCTTCGGCAATCGCATCACGCATAGCGATCTCTCCGGGAATATGTTCGAGATCCGGCAGTCCGACGCGGTCGATAATCTCCCTCAGGTAGATCCCCGCAGCCGAAGCATAATCCGCCCGCAACGACGGCGGGATGTTCTGCATATCGAAAAAGTCCTGGATTTCACCAAAGAGGTGCATCACCTCGATCCGGTCCTCCGGAGAATAGTCCTCTGACGAAATGAGATCGTGAAACCGCTGGGTGAGCTTGATAAAGCTTATGATCGTATCACGGGGACTACTCGTGTTAGCCGGATGGAGCAGATAACGCTCCTCCTCTTCCAATTCATGAGAAGCCAGCTCATCCAATATATCCCGCACCTCCTGCGGATCTTCCGACGGCGTAATCAAATCCGCAGGATTCTCCTCCTCCTGCGCCCTCCCACCCGAATGGAACACCAACGATAAGACGATCAGAGAAAGGAAGAGACGATACATTTTCTATGGATAGGTCGGAAGATGGATTGGAATCGAGCTGCCACCCGAACACCGCTCAGTCATGCCACGTCCACGGACAGAATTCAATATTCCGCTACACAAAAAACTTCCTTCGTTCCGGCCAACCTGCCCGACTCCAAAAAATCCAGCCAATGGGGTCCTCCCAAATACCAAAGGCGACCTGGTTACGTCCGATTTTTTAATCTCGATTTCGGGCACGATCACAATTCCCAAGCGGGGGGTTCCCTTCAGCCCCCCAAAAGAAGCCATTTTCAAATAGTCCGATCCCTTCCAGTACGGCCTCCAGATCGAACTATACCCCGAAAAATCCCCTCCAAAAATGCACCCGCTCAATGCGAACGTATGCTAAAGCTGCACGCTACGCCAGTCCGCCGCCTCCCGTAGCGTGACGCTTCAGCGAACGTTCCCTGCGTCAGCCTCTCCTCAATGCCCCTTCCCTCATGCAAAAAAAAACCCTCCTCCAACGCACCCGCTCAATGCGAACGTTTGCTAAAGCTGCACGCTACGCCAGTCCGCCGCCTCCCGTAGCGTG
>CEOD01031347.1_pt1 | contig 48150 bp, 39 predicted proteins | sample 530341 | NCBI WGS metagenome assembly CEOD01 (sample SAMEA2619950, study PRJEB7988) | marine metagenome | isolation source: saline water (ENVO:00002010), including | reverse complement strand
GGGATGGCGGGGGCTGACTGGGGTGGACTCTCGGTGGGGACCGGGCTGCGGAAGAAGATATTTCAGTAGTGACTGAATCTACCTCTTCGCTAGACGATGTGACGTGTTGCGAATGGTTTGGCGTGCCTTGGCCATCGGGCAGCAGGTCGCTTCAATAGGAACTGGAGGTTCCAGATTCCCGTAGGTCAGGAAATTAGAGGTGACCTGCTCTACCAGCCCTACTGGCGGTTTGGATCATTCGATGATGAAGACTTCTTCTTCTTCAGACTTGGTTGTTTGGCTCTCTTTGGATTCTGCCAGCGCTTTTGACGCAGCCGTTTCTACCGGATCCGGGAATTCCGGCCAAGTAGTGGGCTTTTGGCCGTCTGCGTTGGTCTCAACCGCGCCCATGTCCGGGGCGTCCCCGACGAACTGATCATTGAAATTGGGTAGACGAACCCCTGCATCATGACCGGGGGTGCCAGGGACCAACTCTAGAAGTCCTTCGGAGGTACGCCGATAGATCGGAGTCGCTTGAATCCCATTGGCTTGCGCGTCTTCCCGAACCCTGATGCGCCCATCGAACATATCGTAGTCGTAGTCATTGGTGGGCGAAAATTTGGCATCTCGAATGGACCAGTCGCTCGGTTTACGCACCTGAAAGATATTATTTCGACTGGTGATGTTGTATTGCTGCTTTTTCAGTGTCGTGAAAACCATTCCCGACTGAGCCCCACTACTTAGGTCTGTGAACTCCGGGAAGGGAGGCGGTTGAAGCGCGGTATTGTGAAAAACATACATTTTGCCTCTCGTGAACTCTTCGTGATTTCCGCCCAACTTGACCAAATAGTGCCCGCGGAAGTCATTGGGCTCCGTCCCCTCGTGTTTGCGAGATACCGCATAGACATTCCTGAAAAAGTATATCGGGCCGAGAGAGGGTGAGGCTGCACCAATTGCGCCGTAGGTCATATCCATGTAGTTGTTCCATACTCGCACGTTCATATTGGCTCCTTCGATCTCGAGCGCGTCATCCCAGCAGTGAGAGATGAAATTGTCGTGGATGTCACTATCTCGGAATGGAAACCCGCTGTAGCTAAAGTTTTTGGCACCGCCGATACCGTCATAGAACATGTGCTCGATATCGGAATAAATGGAATTGAATCGAATGACGTGACCGCCTTGGCTTCCGAGAAATGAGATTCCCTCCGCCCCTTCGGGGTGAGAGCTGCGTGCCCCCGGCCTGCGTTGATTCCACGAATTGCTGTCGGTCCGTGGATGATGAAACTTGGAATATTGAACGGTAATTCGTTCGAGGTTTGATGAATTGGAGAAGACGGCCGAGTTGTAATTTTTAGCGGCTCCATGCTGATTGTATTCACCCCAGTTACTAATATCGCAATTCTGAATGATAACATCGTGAACGTCGCCCAGAACAATGCCGTTGTTGATGGCGCCTGTAAGGACCAACCCGTCGAGGATAACAAAAGAAGCATTTACCTCGATGTGGCTCGTTAGTTGATTTTGTGCATCCCAGGTGACCCCTTCGGGCATCTTGTAGAGGACGTAGCCATCGGCCGCGTTCCCACCCTCATCAATGACAAACACACTTTCCGGGGAGTCGGGAAGTTCGATGGTCCTAGCAATCTTGAAGTCATCCGAGCGAGTTTGGAATTGGATAATCTCCTCAGGCCCTTCTTCCATTGTCAAACGAAGTTCGTACACAGTGCCGGGATTTAGATAGACGATACTACCTCGATACTCTTCGGCGTGCTCCGCTCCAACGCCCGTGTGTGGGCCGGGATCGAACCACAGGGGAAGAGCTTCTTGCCAAGATTCGTGACCCATCTCACGGAAGGCTACGTTGACTACTTTTTCGGGACCGCCACCATTTGGCTTCCAATAGATTCCTGCAGACTCGTATGTAGGTACAACCACGGGTGTTGTGGCTTGAAGGCCCGCTGTCATCACAAAACTCAGAGCCAATACTGTAGTCGCTGCCAATCGACATGAGAATCGTTTCAAGAAGTGAAGGAAATCGCTCATATCTTCGATTTTACACTACCGCGACGCTGTCCGAGAACAAGAAAGAGCGACCTGTCGCCTGAAAGTTTGTGTTGAGGATGAAAGAGGGAGTCCCCGAATCGGGTGAAACGAACAAAATCGTAACACAATCCAAGACAGTCGATAGCGACCCTTGTGATGGGGTGAGAAATGATGATCGTCAGAACGGTAGGGCGGATTGGCATTTCTACCCAACCGCTGGACCACACTCTTTATAGACTGAACGATTTTCCATGGACGACATAGAGACTATCCCGGGCCCTCGAGATCTACTGGCAGCCAACAACTCCGGAGAGTTGCGGAGATTTTGTGAGAGTGAACACGCGGCAATCGTCGCAGACAGGCTTGCTGAATTGAATGAGGAAGAAGTCTGGGGCATTATTAAAACGACCAAACCGGAACGCCAGGCAGAGATCGTTTCCCACCTTCCGATCGCTTTGCAATCCAGGCTGATCCTCTCTCTTCAACGAAGCGATGCTGGTCTTCTTCTTGTGGAAATGCCCCCTGATGACCGGGCGGGGCTATTTCGCCAACTGGACGAGGAACAGCGGGAGCGTATTTACCCATCCATCGCCACAGCGGAACGAGAGGACATCCGCCGATTGACAGCGCACCCTGCGGACAGTGCCGGATCGGTGATGAGCTCCGACTATGTCGCACTGGAACGCAGCATGACCGTGGCAGAGGCATTGCACCAGATTCGGTTGGAAGCGCCAGAAAAGGAAATTGTCTATTACGTCTACGTTTTGGATAAAGCCCGTCGCCTCATTGGCCTGGTGTCCCTGAAGAACCTAATCATTGCCAAAGAGAATTCCACCATCGAGGAATTGATGCGCTCAGATTTTGTAACGGCACATGTGACGGATGATAAGGAAACAGCGGCCCGAAAAATTCAGAAGTTCGACCTGATCGCCCTTCCCGTGGTGAATGACGAGAACGTCCTTGTGGGAATTATTACTCACGATGATGCCCTTGATGTGATCACGCAGGAGCAGCAGGAAGACCTGGAGAAGCTCATGGCGATCAGCGGGAGCCACGACGTGGGAACCTATTTGCAAACACCGGCTCTTGTCCATTTCAAGAACCGTGCCTATTGGGTCGTCGGACTTGCTGCGCTCGGATTGGTCTCGGGACTGATTATTCATAGCTTTGAAGATTCATTGGCCCAGCTCATGATCTTGGCTCTCTATATGCCGATGGTCGCGGACACGGGAGGAAACACCGGTAGTCAATCGGCGACAGTAGTGGTTCGCGGATTGGCTCTGGGAGAGATTCGGCCCCGGGACATCTTCCGAGTCTTGTTTAAGGAGCTACGCGTTTCGCTCCTGTTGGCTTTGGTGCTCGCGGTTCTCTCCTTTGGAAAAGTGCTCTTTCTATCCCACGGTGCCGACATCCCGCCGGGTTTTACAATCGAACGCATCGCCTCTGTCATCGCGCTCTCATTGGGGATGCAGGTCGTCACGGCCACTCTCATAGGCGCATGGCTTCCGATGATCGCCTCCAAGTTCAAGTTGGATCCGGCAGTAGTCGCAAGCCCGGCGCTGACCACAATTGTAGATATTACGGGATTACTTCTGTATTTCACCGCAGCGAAGATGATGCTCGGCATCTAGCCTCTCGAAACCGCCCGAGGTCGAGGGCAGCAGGGAGGGAGCGTATTGCGTGTCCCGGGGTGGGCCATGATTCGGAGACAGTAAAATTTAAACGGGCGACGAAGTAGGGGGCGGAGGATACTTTTGAACCGAAAACCGTAGCAATTTACGCATCTAGGAAGGTCTTCCTATTCCCTGACTAACCGCTTCTTGATAAGCTGTAGTCATGGGAAGTATTACAGGAGGTAACGGGATGATGCGAGGGTTCTTCCGGGGGTGGTTCGATTTTCGCTCTCCGATCTCCAAAACATCCAAAATCGTTCTAATGGTTACGGCTTGGGCGATATTTCTGTTGGCATGGCAATATTACCCCCGGCCCGAATCGATGGTCCGGCTCGTGCCGACTGCGACAGACGTCGCCAGTACGATAAAGGAACTCTTCGCCGAAGAGTATTTTATGGATGACATCATCGCGAGTGTGAAGCGGATCGGCATCAGTTTTGGAATCGCGGTCCTGATTGCGCTACCCTTGGGGATCGCGATGGGAGCGTTTCCGGCAGTGGAGGGATTTTTTAATCCTATCGTCTCTCCGATGCGTTACCTGCCCGCTCCCTCGTTTATTCCTTTGCTTCTCGCACTTCTTGGAACGGGAGATAATCAGAAAATTGCGCTGCTGGTTATTGGTGTTGTTTGGTTCCTTATCAGCCTCCTCATGGAGGATGCCAAACGAGTCCCGAAGGAACTTGTCGAAGCCTCAATGACCTTGGGTGCTAGTAAATTTAAAGCGGTCAAGTCGGTGATCATTCCGTCGGCTGCTCCCCATTTCGTGGATACCATGCGCCAGTTATTGGCCGTTAGTTGGACCTATCTGGTAATCGCGGAAATCGTCGCCTCCACCGACGGGATAGGCGCAGTGATGATGCGCGCCCGTCGTGTGGTTGGCATGGATACGATCATGGCGTGCATCCTCATGATCGGGATCCTTGGTTTCGTTTCAGACTGCCTGATTCGTGGGCTGCGGTGGTTGATCTTTCCGTATCTCCGCCACGGTAAATAGGCACAATTTTTCTACTCAAATGAAGACTACTAAACACAACTATGAAGAATAAAAATCACATCATTGCCCTCATTGTCGGGCTTACCTTGGTATTTGGAAATGCCTTGTCAGGGGCTAGTAAGCCAACAGTTCGTGTCTCTCTCTTTTCATGGCCCGGCTACGGGTTTTGGTATATTGCCAAGGAGAAGAACCTGGCACCGGATCTCGATTTCGACATCCAAATTATCGAAGATCCCTACGAAAGTTTTGGGCAAATGACAGCTGGGCGCTTGGATATTTCGGCCAGTACATCAGAGTATGGTCCGATCGCAGCAGACGCAAAAAATGGGATCAAGCTGGTCGCCTTTACAAACCCGTCAACCGGTACAGACAAGATCATCCTGGCGCCGAGCGAGGAATCGGCGAAAGGCTTGAAAGGAAAATCGGTCGCGGTGTTGGAGGGCGGACTGACTCAGGTTTTCATGGCTCTCTGGTTGGAGAAGAACGGTGTGAAATTCGACGAAGTGGATTACGTAAACGTGATCATGGATGATGCGGTCGCCGCGATGGTCAGTGGGCAAGTGGCAGCAGCAGAGTTTTGGGAACCCTTTGGTGGAGCGGTCCGTGAAGCTCTTCCTGGATCGAAAGTCATGGCTACATCGGCGGAGAAAGAATGGTTGGAGACGGGGCTCCTGGGAGATGGACTATACATGAGTACCCAGTTCATCGAGGAGAAGCCGGAAGTGGCGAAGAAGGCGATGAAAGCGTACTGGGATGCAGTAGACTGGTGGAAGAAGAACCCGAAGGAAGGAAACAAGATTATCGCAAAGGCCATTCGTTTCCGGGTGAGCGATGTCGAGGACGTCATTGGAACAACCGGGAAGCCCATGAGTGCGGGGATCTACTGCTTCAACATGGAGGAAGCGGCGCAGTACATGGGACTCGTTTCGGGCGCCCCTCCACTAGGACTGAAGAACGGCCAAATCCAAGAACACTGGGACACACTTAGTGAGTGGTGGAAGAAATTTGGATTCACCAAAGAAATCTATCCGATTGAGGCTGGAGTGAGCTTTGAGCCTCTCAAGAGCCTTGTGAGCGAATAACCGCTACAACTTAGAAATCTAAAGAAAGCAATAGAATGGAATCCGCATCTACATTTTTTCAGGAAGCAACGGTGAAGGGGGGGGGCTCCCCCCACGCCGGGCGCAACGGCCTGGGGCATCCTGACTATCAGTTTAGAAACTCGAAAGAGAAGGTATCTGTCGAGGACCTGCTTCAGCAGATTCAAGAAATGGCAGATCTACCGCTGGAAGAAAGCAGAACCCTGCCGGCTCAAACCTACACGGATGAAGCATTTCTTGATTGGGAAATGAAAAACGTTCTCGGTGCCGGTTGGATCTGCCTCGCGCACAAATCCCAGATTCCGAAACCAGGTGACTTCATCAACCTGGACATCATGGGAGAGCCGCTGATCGTTGTGCACGGAAAAGATGGCGAGATTCGTGTTCTATCACGGGTTTGCCCTCACCGGGCGATGGACATCATGCCTCCCGGATTCGGATACGACGGACATGGGCCCGCGGAGGCGCGTGACGGAAAGCCGGACTGCGGTCACACCCGGATCTTCCTCTGTCCTTACCACCACTGGAGCTTTGAGTTGGATGGAAAGCTGAAAGGCTGCCCTGAAATGCACAAGGCAGAGAGCTTTTGCCGGCAAGACATTGGATTAAAGCCCTATCGCGCTGAAGTCTGGCAGGGGTTTGTCTTCCTAAATCTTTCGGGCGACGCCGAGCCATTGGCCGAACAGTACAAGGAGTTCGAGAAAGACGTCGAAGGCTGGAAGATGGACGAGATGGACGTTGTGATCGCCAAGGAGTGGGACTGCCCCTTCAACTGGAAAGTGCTCGTCGAGAATTTTATGGAAGGCTATCACCACATGGGGGCACACTGTAAAACGCTTCAGCCTCTGATGCCCGCACGTGATACTTGGACAGATGGAGAGCGAGCTCATTCGGTACGGGTAAATCTTCCATATCGAGACAGCGTACCGACGACGGGGGAGACGGATTTTGAAGCAATTCCGACACTCGATCCAGAGCATTACCGGCAGATGGCTGTCTTCCTGGGTCAACCGACCTTTCTACTTTTCACCGCCCCTGATCGTGTGTTCTGGTACCGGATTGAACCAATCAGCGCTGAGAGAAGCCGATTGCTGACCACGTGTATGGTACCGAAAAAGGCGAAAGAAGACCCGAAGTATGACGAGAAGATGGAGATCGCCGAGAAGATGCTCGTCGATTTCCACATGGAAGACATGGAAGTGTGTACTGCAGTGCAGCGGGGATTCTATGCAAAGGGGTACCAGCGGGGACGATTGAGCCACCTTGAGATGCCGCTTTGGTTGATTCATCGCTACTTTGCCGCCAGAGCCCGCGGGACCTATCCAACATTCGACCGTCCAGCCGCGCCTACTCAGGAGCCCTCCTAACACGACCCCATGAAAGTAGAAATGGAGACTGATACGGTGGTGCTGCCCGGGGGAGAGTTCCTCATGGGGGAGAACGAGGAAGATAAGTATGCCAATGACACCGAGCGACCGCGGCACCCCGTTACCGTATTGCCATTTGAGATCGGGAGAAATCCTGTGACGATTGGGGAATACCGCGAGTTTCGGCCGGCTCACGAACCGGATCTTCCGGCCGATTGGCCAGTGGCAGGTGTCTCGTGGGTCGATGCCCGCGAATACTGCCTCTGGCGAAACGACGGGAGCCGCCTGCCGACGGAGTCGGAGTGGGAGTACGCTGCGCGCGGTGGAACTCAGTATGCATTTTCTCACGGAACAGTGCTGGAGATCTCAGACGCAAACTTCTACTACGATGAACACGGGAAGCGCATTGGTGTCGGGCATAGGACTCCAGTTGGATCGTATCCGCCAAATGGATATGGGCTATACGATATGCTGGGCAATGTCTGTGAGTGGGTTGCCGATGAGTGGCAGCCCATGTATTTCCCAGAAGCGGGGTCGAGCGACTCTCTCGTTTCGATGAGACCGCAACGAGTCTTGCGAGGCGGTGCGTGGGACTATCTCCCCAGGCTCCTGCGCGTATCATGGAGAGACTATCTCGGTGAAACTGTGAGAAGGGATAATGTAGGTTTTCGTATCGCAAGGAGTATTACAAAATGAATGTTGAATTGTTTAAAACGCTTTGGGGGCATTCGGGCTCTTACACTTCGGCCGCTGACCACGCAGTTGAAGCGGGCTTTCAGGGGTTCGAAGGGGCCATTCCTGTTGGCGGGCCGGAGCGAGCGGAATTTCTTGAAGCTCTATCAAGCCGGAATCTGAGTTACATTGCCGAGATTTCTACGACGGGCTTTGCGGTTCCTACACCGGGAAGCACCGTGGAGGATCATTTGGAAGCGTTTGAGCGAATAATGGCTCGAAGTTTGGAAGCGTCTCCGATCTTTTTTAGTTCGATGGCGGGAAACGACCTTTGGTCATTCGGAGACACGGTTCGATTCTTTGCCGGTGCATGGGAGATCGCGGAGCGATACAAAGTGAGAGTGGGTTTTGAGACTCATCGGAGCCGGAGTCTCTATCACCCGATCGTAACAAAAAACATTCTGCGGGAGCTGCCTCAGTTGGAGCTGACCTTGGACCTCAGCCATTGGTGCAATGTCTGTGAGCGGTTGGTTTTGGACGAACTCCCCGACGTATTGGATCTCGTGGCGAAGAGGGCTCTCCATATCCAACCTCGAATTGGGTATGATCAAGGAGCCCAAGTCCCCGATCCCCGGGCGCCGCTCTATCAGCCGGCTCTTGAAGCGCATCTGCGTTGGTGGCGGAAAGTGTGGCAGAGCCAAGTGGAACGGGGCTTCCGGCGGATTACGCTCACCCCGGAATTTGGTCCGGACGGATACCTGCAGGTTGATCCCTACACCGAAGAGCCGGTGGCAGATTTATGGGAACTCAACCAATGGGCAGGGCACCGAGTAAAAGACGCTTGTGAGGAGTATTTGGCAGAGTCGCTATCCTCCTTTGAAGCCGCTCCATAGGACCAGCCTTCTACTCTGCTGTCTTTCGCACGAGACCTAAAGGCGTCTGATGGCCATGGACGCTGCGATACATGGAAGCGTCGACTACTCCTCGGAAAATTTCCGATAAAGCTCTGTGTAGTAGCCATTGGTTGAGAGGAGGGCGCGGTGATCCCCTCGCTCCACAATGCGGCCCTGATTGAGAACGAGGACTTGATCGGCTTTGCGAATCGTGGAGAGACGGTGGGCGACGACGAAGCAAGTCCTGCCCTTGAGGAGGGTCTCGAGAGCGGACTGGAGCCGGGCCTCTGTCATCGTGTCGACGCTGGAAGTGGCCTCATCGAGAATGAGGATCTTGGGGTCGGCGAGAAGGGCGCGGGCGAAGCAGACGATTTGTCTCTGCCCGAGGGATAGGCCCTGGCCGCGCTCGGTAACCACGGTGTCGAAGCCATTGGTCATGTTCTCTACGAGATCGAGGCAATTGAGCCGGCGTACGGCTTCCTCCACATCCTCATCGGATGCATTTGGGGAACCAACTCGTATGTTCTCCCGAACCGTGCCGCTGAAGAGAAAATTCCGCTGTAAAACAATCCCAATCTGGCTTCGTAGAGATGCCGTCTTGATCTCCCGTATATCGGTCCCGTCTAAACGGATGAAACCCTCAGTAGGGAGATAGAACTTGCAGAGAAGATTGATGATGGTGCTCTTTCCACTTCCGGTATGGCCGACGAGGGCTATCATCTGGCCTGGGTTGGCGACGAAGTTAATCTCCTTCAGGACTGGCTTTTCGGGTTCGTAGTGGAACGAAATGTTCTGGAATTCTACTTTGCCCGAGAATTCGCGGAGAGGGACTTCCGGTGGTAGGTCTGGATCTCTATCTTTACCTGACTCGTCCCAGTCGGGCTTTTGATCGAGTAGGCGAAAGACCCTCTCGGCTCCGGCAAGTGCTGCAAGGGCGCTGGTAAACTGACGTCCGATAACGGTGATCGGTTGGAAGAACAGGCTGGCGAGGAAAAAGAACGTGACGAGATCGCCGATGTCCATGTGCATGGAGGGGGTGAGGGCACCGTACCCACCCAGAACGACAAGAATCGCGGTAAAGAACTGGGCGTTGAGTTCAAGGAGCGGGAGGTAGCGAGCGATGTTGCGCGAAAGCCCCATGTTGTAGCCCGAATGGTCTGCAATGAGCCGGCGAAACAGTCCGGTGTTTGTCTCTTCGCGAGCAAAGCCCTGAGTGACGTGAATCCCTCTCACGCTCTCGGCCACTGTGGCTGTGACCCGTGAGAAGCTCTCCTGTAGGTTGCGGGACGACTGAGAGATTCTCTTGCGGAAGTACCGATTGATCAACCAAAGCACGGGAGTCATTCCCAGAAGGGCGAGGAAGAGCAACCAATTGTACATGGCCATAAGAATGCCACTGATCAACATCTGGCCGAACTGCACGAGAGAGATGAAGAGAACTGATTGAACGCCCTGCCGAACCGATTCCATGTCGGAGGTTAGGCGCGAGAGGATACTGCCGTGCTTCGTCCGATTGTAGAACGACATGGGCATCTTCATCAAATGCTGGAAGACGGCGTTCCTCATTTCGAAAACCACCGTCTCGCCCATCTCGAGAGCGTACCGCTGGCGGAAGTGCATGACGACCTGAGTAAACGCGGCAAAGACAGCGTACCATGCTGCGTACTTGAGCGTAAGCGCCATATTTCCCTCGGCGATTGGACCGTTGATGACGGCACTCAGTGACCAGGCGAGGACAGGAAGCTGTGCCGCACGGATGAATACACACAGAAAGAGCCAATAACGCTTTGGGCCATACAGGCGTGTCCAGGCAAATAGGCGTAGAAAGAGGGCGAGGTTCAGGCTGTCGGGCTTTTTCCCCGCCGGGCCTCTGCGGCTGACCTGTGAGAGGGAGATGTCGTGGCGGACCTGATCGTTGAGATTTTTGATCTCAATCTTGCTGGCCGTCTGAGAGTGAAGCTCGGGGCGGTCTGTTGATTTAGGGCGTTTGCTCATGATCGTTGCCTCCGTTCAGCATCGGCGATGAGAGCCATGCTCTCTGGGTCGATCGCCTGAAGTTCGACCGCAGATCGATAGAGCCCGTCCTGAGCGAGAAGCGTAGCGTGGTCGCCACACTGGACGATCTTCCCTCGATCGAGTACGATTACCTTGTTGGCTCTGCGCAGTGTGGAGAGACGATGGGCGACGATGAAAGTTGTTCTGCCCGAGATCGCGTGTTCAATCGCGGCCATGATCTCATGCTCGGTCTCGGGATCGATTGCAGCCGTCGGATCGTCGAGGAGAAGGATGGCGGGCTCGAGAAGGACTGCCCGGGCGATGGCGAGACGCTGCTGTTGGCCACCCGAAAGGTTGTTCCCCGATTCGCTCAGAATGGAATCGTACCCATTGGGCATCTCCATGATGAAATCGTGAGCGCAGGCGATCCTCGCAGCCTTTTCAATTTGCTCCATCGTTGCGTCTGGATTGCCGAAGGCGATGTTCGATGCCACGGAGTTCGAAAAGAGAAAGTTCTCTTGGAAAACGATGCCAACATTGCGTCGGATTGTTTCAAGCTCGATATCGCGGAGATCGTGACCATCGAGAGTGATCCGCCCGGCAGCAGGATCGTAGAAACGGGGAATCAGGCTCATCAACTGGCTTTTGCCGGACCCCGTCGCCCCGGCAATCGCAATGATCTCACCCGGTTTAGCCTCCAGATTGATCTCATGCAGGACCGGACGGTCGGGGTCGAATCCGAAGGACACGTTCTCGAATCGAATTTCTCCCTCAACCTTTGAGAGCGGAGTGGGGTCGGGTGGAGACTGGATATCGACAGGGGCGTCAAGCACCTCGAAAACTCTGCGGGCTCCGGTCAGGCTTTGTTGAATACTGTCGGCAATGCCGGCGAGGTTGGCGACCTGATTGGAAAATTGCTGAAGGAGGGCTGCGAACGCGACCAGTCCAGTACCGAGAGGGAGTTGTCCTTGAATCACGAGGTAGCCTCCGTAGCCGAGCAAAATGAGTAGGTTGATTTGAGTGAGGCCCCCGACCAGTGGAGCGAAATTGCTGGTGAGCCAAAAAATCTCCTGGCGCTTTTCGCGGACAGCCCGGGTCTGAGCGGTAAACTCCTCTTCACGGAGCTTCTCGAGGGCGAACCCCTTGACCATCTGGATCCCCTGCATGCTCTCGGAAAAATTGAGAACCATGCGATCCATGAGCTCACTATTTTTCAGGTACGTTGGGCGCAGCCGTTTGGCGAACCAAGTAGAGGCAAAGGCGAGTATAGGAGTGGTGAGCAAGCAGGCGAGTGTGAGCGGAACGTGGAAGCTCAGCATGTACCCAATGTAGACCACTAGGGAGACCGCCATGACAAACACCTGCACCACCACCTGATCGATAAAGGCGCGAGTGGATTGAACATCGGAGGTGACCCGGTTGATCAACGTCCCACTGGCAGTGCGATCGAAGAAGCGGAACGACAGCCGTTGCATCTTTTCGTAGACGAGCCCCCGTAAGCGTAGAACGATATCAACATGAATGAGTAGACTGCGCGAGAGGACGTTGTAGTACTCGAGGATCGCCCGAAGAACCGCGAATAGGGCGACGCAGGCACCTATGATCAAAATGACCGTAAACGGTTGGACACCCGAAGGCGGTTGGATACCAAATGGCCATACCAGATCACCGGAACCCGTGAGCTGGACCTTGAGGTAATCGATGGCCAACCCCGCGAGGTTTACGCTCCCGATTGTCAGCGCCAGAATGATCGACTGCAGGACGATAACCAGAAGGCAACGCCTTCGAAATTGCCAAGAGAACCTCAGTAGACGTTTGATCAGCGTCCAATTGTCGGTGTTCTTTCCAGTCTCTTCTCCCCCTAGTGTGCTATCCATTGAAGCTGTTTATTCTACCACCATTTTTCCTGATGAACAAAGAGTATTGGTAATTTTGTTTTTGGTATCCATTTTGCCCCCCTTACTGTGCAGAATTTGTAATTTCTGCGGATTTCCTGAAAATTAGGGTTTGAAATGCGGCGCAAGCCTCCGCATCGTCTGAGAAATGATACTCAAATCAGTGTCTCGTCTTCTCTCCGCAACCGGTTGTACGCCGGCTGTTCGGTATTCCTTGGGAACCTCCGCATCCTGAATGGGTAGGGTTCCATCTTCCAGTCGGCATCGGCGTTCCTATCAGAGCGGTCCGAGGCGAAACGAAAGAATCCGTGTGCCCGAGATCCGGGTGGTCGGACCAGAAGGAGCTATGATTGGGGTAATGCCCACCAAAAAAGCGCTGGACCTCGCCAAGAGTGTCGGCCTCGATTTGGTGGAAGTGTCTCCCAATTCTCGTCCTCCGGTTTGCCGCATCTTGGACTTCGGCAAGTACATGTACGAGCAGAGCAAGAAGCAGAAGGAGTCGAAAAGCACCTCGCAGAAGCTCAAGGAAGTGAAATTCCGGGTCAAGATTGATACTCATGACTACATGACCAAAATCCGCCGGGCTGAGGACTTCCTCGACAAGGGGAATAAACTCAAGCTAACGCTGATGTTCCGAGGTCGGGAAATGGAACACACGGATCTCGGTTTCGAAACGGTGAAGCGGGCGATTAAGGATTTGGAGTCGATGGCTACCGCAGACAATGATCCACGGTTGGCCGGTCGGAATATTTCGGTGACTCTTTCGCCATTGCCTTCGAGCCGGCGGAAGAAGAAGTTCGGCGACGAAGCTGAGGGATGAGTCGTCTCCCCGGTTTTTTGTCCGGGGTGGCCGCGTTGTTTCTCCTGGTTCTTGGATCGGGAGCCGGGCTGAAGGCTGCTGCTCCCGAGTACATCGGTGTCGCCGAGATCGCGGATGATTTAGGGCTCTCCCTAACGTGGACGGAGCCGAATCGATCGGTGCGATTGTCGGGGGAGTGGATCTCGCTTGATTTTCGGGCCGGTTCGAAGATTTCAGTCCTGAACGGGATCAAGGTCTATCTGGGGCAGGGAGTTCTGATCAATCAGGAGAAGTTGTATCTTTCTCGCAAGGACTGGAAGTATTCCCTGCAGCCCATTTTGATGCCCCGGATTTTTCCGAATCCGCCGGGTTATCGGCGGGTAGTGATCGATGCGGGCCATGGCGGAAATGATCCCGGGGGGCAGAATAGGTCGCTGGGAATGAGCGAGAAAGATCTCGCAATGGCAGTCGGGAAGCTCATTGGGGCTCGGTTGCAGCAGGAAGGCTTTGAGGTGAGTTACACCCGGACGTCCGATACCTTTATTCCTCTCAAAACGCGGCCGGCCTTGGCGAATCGGGCGAAGGCAGACATATTTTTGAGCGTCCATTTCAATGCGGCGAGCGAATCAGTGAGAGGGGTGGAAACCTATATTTATACCCTGCAAGGGGACCCGTCTTCCTCCCGCTCCAAGATTAATCAGGATGATCGGAAGCTCTACCCTGGAAACGCAAGTGATCCATGGAACGCGTTGCTGGGGTTCTACCTACAAAGCGAGCTGATTTCGGAGACCGGACTTGCGGATCGGGGTCTCAAGCGGGCGCGGTTCGCAGTCCTTGAGGATTTGAACTCTCCGGGAGTTCTTTTGGAATTGGGATTTATTAGCAACAATCAGACCGCGCAGCTCTTGCGCTCGCAGCAGTATCGCAATCGATTGGCAGACGCAGTTGTGAGGGGTGTTCGAAAGTACCGGCAGACGCTGGTTCGATTGCATCAATCGAACCCATAGCACAGCGCTACTGAATCGCGGTGGGACCTCGCTGAACCGCCCTCGGAGACTGTTCCTAGAAGCCCTCTTTGGGCGTCTTATCCTCGCGAAAGACCGCGTGCGAGGGTACCTCGATTTCGGCTTGGCGACCCAGAAACTCGAGTAAGATACGGACTCGATCGCGAGCACTAAGGACCTGAGATACCACCGCCTGAAGGTCTTTGAAAGGCCCCTCGACTACGGTGACAGGGGCACCGACCTCAATAATAGGGTCTGAGGATTCGTGTTTTTCACTAGGAATCCTTTCCTTGAGTTCCGCCATGAACTCGTCGGGAATCGGAGGAGTTCGATCGCCGTACCGGACAATGTTGATAATTCCCGGCATCGAGAGCAGATGCCGCATGTGCTCTTGGATATTGCAGCGGCAGAACAGGTAGCCGGGAAAGAGTGCCTCGGTAAACCGCACTTTACCCCGTTTTGTTTTCTTGGTGAACGTGATCCGGGGGGCAAATACCTCGATACCAACGCGGTGGCGAATCTGGGCGGCTGCCAGATGTTCTTTCTTGGTTTGGCTGCGGAGGCAGTACCAGGCTTCGGCGACTTCATCGTCGGTCGCCGAGGATTCGGCGTCGGGTGGTATCATCGCAGTCGCAGGCTTTGGCTGGTGCTCAACGGGTAGTCGGATGGCGATTCGCCGCGCGCTTCAATCGCACGAATTAGACGATTGAGGTCGATGCTATCGCCGGGTTTGATACCCATGCGTTCGAACCAGCCCTGGTTCATTTCGACGGCAATCACTATGTCGGTCCGGTGGGAGCGGACTGAAACTTCGACATTGGGATACATCTGGTGGATTTCGCGAAGAACTCCATCGCCCGTAAAGAAGCCGATATCGAGAGGGATCTGAGTGTTCCGCATCCAGAAACTTGCCTGTTGAGGCGATTCAAACAGAAAGGCCATTCCCTCGTTTTCATCGAGATCGAGTTCCTTTTGCAGGCCTTGCTGACGTTCGGAAATTGTCAGGGCAAGTTCCATATCGGTGTCGCGATTGGCTATCGGTATGGAAAAGGAGCGGGCTTCCGGCTCTGACTTCCCAAAAGGGTTGCATCCTGTTGTGAAAGCGCAGCTGGCCAGAACAAGAATGCACGCCGGAATTCTCATCCATTGTGGGAACATGCGAAGCGCTTTAGTCATTGTAGAAAAATAGGAGGGGGGAGAGCTTTTCGTTCAGGTTCAGCGAAAGCGAAATGATGGGGTGAGTCCTTTCCAATGGGCAATCTTTTATTCAGGTGCCAATGGGATCTACTGCGGCATTGCGGAGAACGGTTTTGGGAGTCAATCTGCCTGGAAGAGTCAAAATAAGGGCTAATTTATGGATTTTACTGTATTCTATTCCTCTCCGGAGAAAGATGCCGATCTATTGTATTTAGGTGGGTTTCATGCCCCGGATCCGTTTCTTGCCTTCGAGGTGGGGGGTGCGAGCCGTGCGGTGCTTTCCTCCCTGGAAATCAGTAGAGGTGAGCGCGACAGCCGTTTTGACGAAGTCCTCTCTTTGGAAGAAATCATAACCCAGATGGAAGGTGGCGAATCACTCGCGGGTAGGATTCTTGGTCTAGCGAAGCAATATGGAGCGAGTCGCCTGCTGCTTCCGGAGGATTTCCCTGCTCGAACCGCTTTCGAGCTCCGTGAGGAGGGTGCGCTCCCGGTCGAGTTTTTGGATCGTCCCGTATGTCGGGGGAGGTTACAGAAATCGGAGTCTGAGCAGGAGTCGATTCGGCGGGTCAATACGATCATCTCGGGAGCCTATTCTCTGGTGGAGCGATTGATCGGGGAGTCTACGGTGAAGGACGGAATTTTGACCTGGGGAGGAGAGGTGCTCACCTCCGAAAAGGTTCGTTCTCTGATTGCGATTCATTGCTTGGAGCAAGGTTGTATCGCCTCGGGAACTATTGTCGCGGGTGGGGATCAGGGATGTGATCCGCATGAGCAGGGCAGTGGGCCGTTGCCAGCGAATGAGTTAATCATTGTCGATATATTTCCCCGTGATGAGCAGTCGGGCTATTTTGGAGACATGACCCGTACCTACCTGAAAGGTGTGGCGAACGACGACCAGCGGCGTTTGGTGGCTGTGGTCCGGGAAGCTCAGAAGAGGGCGATCGACTCCTTGGCCGCAGGGGTCGACGGCAAGGCTATCCACGACAAGGTGATTGAGTATTTTGAGCAGAGTGGATTCTCAACCGGTCGGGACGATTCAGGATATTATGGGTTCTTTCACGGAACCGGTCATGGGCTCGGTTTGGAGATTCACGAAGAGCCTCGGGTTTCCCGCCAAACTTACCTATTGGAGACTGGTATGGTGACGACTGTTGAACCGGGTTTGTATTACCGTGGGTTGGGGGGATGCCGAATCGAGGATGTCGTGTGTATTCAGCCGGGCGGAGTGGTCATGTTATCGGATCATCCCTACGACTGGGAAATCGAGTGACCTCCAACGGGGGCGGACTGGCTGAACGGGAAATTGAATTACGATGAAGATTGAAGAATTGTTGATGAAAGTGCGCGGGCGGCGGGTCCTGGTCGTGGGCGACGTGATGCTGGACCATTATGTGTGGGGCGACGCCTCGCGGATCTCGCCCGAGGCTCCAGTGCCGGTGGTGGATGTAACCCGAGACTCTTACGCTGCGGGTGGAGCGGCTAATGTTGCTTTGAATATCGCTTCTCTGGGAGGAGCTCCTTCGCTGGCGGGCCGCACCGGAACCGATGAGGGTGGGGAGCGTCTGAGCGAGATCTTATCGCAAAATGGAGTGGTGCGAGTGCCCGGCTTTTCTGGCGAGTCTTGCCAGACGATTCAAAAAACCCGGATAATGGTTCGCAATCAACAGCTCTGTCGGATCGACCGGGAAGGTGGGGAGGCCGAATACCGAATGGATAGCAATGCCTCGCGCAGTGAACTCGTCGAAGCTCTTGGTCAGGCTGATGCGGTGTTGTTGTCTGACTATGGCAAGGGAGCCATTTCAGAGAACTTGATCGAGTGGTTGCAGGGAGAAGCAGAGTCCATGGGTATTCCTGTATCCCTGGATCCTAAGCCGCGGCGCCGATTGACGTTCAAAGGGATGGACTTATTGACACCGAACCGGGCTGAGGCGCTGGAGTTGGCCGGACTTTCGCCACATTTACGCGGCAAATTCCCTTCGGAGGAGGTCTGTGCGCGAATTTGGGAACGCTATCAACCTGGCCATTTGGTCATCACTCTCGGGGCGGACGGTATTCTCCTGAGTGGAGAGGGACGCCCGCAGCGGCTGATTCCTACCTATGCGCGACAGGTCTTTGATGTCTCTGGAGCGGGTGATACGGTGATCGCCTCGCTCCTCCTTGCTCTTTCAGCCGGTGCAGATCTAGCATCGGCGGCCCGATTGGCGAATCTGGCTGCCGGGGTTGTTGTCGGGAAGGTCGGGACAGCGACCGTGACTCAAGAAGAAATTTTGGATTACCTCTCCCAGCACCCGGACTTGGCGGATCCCAGTGGCGAAACAGTTTATTCTTAGTCCGAATGGTGACCGGAATTGGACCCATGGCCGAATTGAAGAAAGCAGTATTTTTGGATCGGGATGATACCTTGATTCACGACCCCGGCTATCTCTCTGATCCGGAGAAAGTGAATCCAATAGAAGGCGCGGGAGAGGCGCTGCGCCGGCTCAGATCGGCAGGGTATCTGCTATTCCTTTTTACAAATCAGAGTGGAATTGGAAGAGGATATTACGAACTGGCCGACGCAGAGGCGTGCAATAGGGAGTTGGAGCGACGGCTTGGACTGGACCCGGGGTTTGATGGCATCTGTATCGCTCCGGAGAGGCCGGATGAACCTTTGGTCTATCGAAAACCCTCGCCCCGCTACATTCTGGAGACAATGCGCGAGCGCGGCCTGGATCCGAGCGAGGTTTGGATGGTTGGCGACCGAGACAGTGACATCGAGGCGGGTCGTCGGGCGGGTGTCCGATGTGCTCGAATTTGCCCAGAGAACCACAGTGGGGAGGAAGGGTCCTTCTCGAGTGTGCAGGCCTATACCGATTGGCTCCTGGGCAGCCAATCCCGCTCGCAAAAATAGGGATTTATGAAATCGAAGGACGTGCAGGAATCGAACCGGGGAATCGAATCACTTTATCGAATTAACAGCTTGGTTGGTGAGACCGAGGATCCTCACGACGCGCTTACTATCATTTTGGATGAGATGGTACGGGTGTTTCGGGCGAGCAGCGCCTCGGTAGCGTTGATCCACCCCGATACCCGGGAGTTGAGAATTGAAGCATCCAGTGGAATCCCCAGTGAGGTGCGGGATTTTCCATTGAAGCTCGGAGTTGGGGTCACTGGGTGGGTTGCCCTGCACGGCGAACCCCTTCTCGTAAACGACACCCGGAAGGAGTCCCGATATGTCGCTCTGCGCGAATCTGTGCTGAGTGAGTTGGCAGTTCCGATGGAGGACAAGGGACGAGTCATTGGGGTCCTGAACTTGGATAGCGAAGAGCCGGACCGATTTTCGGGCGAGGACGTGATGTTGCTGCGTTTGCTCACGCGTGAGGCCACTCGGGCGATCCAACAGCTTTGGTCCATGCGACAGCTTCGGACCACCGCCAGGCAGATGGAGACATTGTTGAAGGTGGGGCGATCCATCGTCTCCAAGAAGGAGCTTTCAACAGTTCTCGACGCGATTTCTACCTCGACTCAGGATCTGATCGATTCGCGGTTCGCAGCGATTTTTCTGCTCGATGAAGCCGGAGAGTTCTTGGAGCTTCATTCGATCAAAGGAGACGGTTGGGACGGGCCGTACCAAGAGAAGCTAGCCTTAAATGACAGTTCGGTGGGCACGGCGATTCGCCATCATCGACAAGTCGAAGTTCTCGATCTTCCCCGGACCGAAGAACACCATTTTGTGCCCGTGGTTCAAAAGTTTGGGCTCATCTCGATGTTGGCCACCCCGTTGACCTTTGAGGATAGGGGTATCGGGGTTCTGTGCGCCTACACAGACTCGCAGCACCGCTTCAATAACGACGAGAAAAAGGTGATGGCAGGACTCGCTAGCTTAGGGGCCGTGGCGATCGAAAACTCCCGGTTGTACCGCCGGATTTTTGAAACCGAAGAATCACTCAACCGAAACGACAAATTAACCACTTTAGGGCTGCTGTCTGCTGAGATCGCCCATGAGATCCGGAATCCGCTGACGGTGATGCAACTGCTGTTCAAATCAATTGATTTTGATTTCGAGGAGGAAGATCCCAGGAGCGAAGACATCCGGATCATTGGGGAGAAAATATCCCAGTTGGAGGACATTGTCGGTCGCGTGCTGGATTTTGGGAAGTCAGGTGACGGAATGAGAGGGCGTTTCAAGGTGGAGTCGATCGTCCATGAGACCCTCCAGTTGGTCCGAATGAAGCTCTTTCAAGCCGATGTGCGGTTGGTATATACGCCGAGCGCCGAGAGTGCTGAGCAGAAGGTCAATGTGAACAAAGGCCAAATCCAGCAGGCGTTGCTGAACCTCATTATCAATGCGGTTGATGCGATGCCAAAGGGCGGAGAAATCAGAATTCGGGTCGATCCTGATGGAAGCGATCGGGTTCGAATCTCAGTGGCTGATACCGGGTGTGGCATCGCTCCGGAGATAGGGAATCGAATCTTCGAATCGTTCCTGACCGGCCGGGAAAACGGTTCCGGACTTGGACTTTCCATCGCCAAGCGAATCATTCGCTCGCATCGGGGCGACATTCACCTGGCATGGACCGGTCGCGAGGGGACCTGTTTCGAGATTTGGCTGCCAATCGAGAAGCCCGGTCGCTGATTTTAGGCGATGCGATTCGCCTGAAGCAAGAGTAGTCTCAGGAGCCGTGAGAGCGGTAGGAGAGAAACCCTACTTCTTGTGTATCTGACTGTTACGGCAATGTAACAGATCCAGTGTGGTTTGGCCTTGTGAGAATTTTCCGCGTGCTCAATCAATTGGAGCGGCTGGGAATACCGGCCAAACTGATACTCAAAATCAAACTCAGAAAACTGAACGAATGAACCAGAAATTCAAACTCATCACCTCGATTGGCCTCGCCGCTGGGCTCGCCTTTTCGGCATCCGCGAAGGTCGATCCTGATCTTCCTAACTACGAACCAGTATCGGGCGTTTCGGGTAACCTGAACTCTATCGGATCTGATACTCTTAACAACATGATGACCCTTTGGGCAGAAGGCTTCCAAGCGATCTACCCAAATGTGAACATTCAGATTGAAGGAAAAGGTTCCTCCACTGCTCCTCCTGCCCTGATCGAGGGTACTTCACAGCTCGGACCAATGAGCCGCGCGATGAAGTCCAAGGAAGTTGACGCTTTCGAGAAAGAATTCGGATACAAGCCAACTCAAGTTGGTGTAGCGATCGACGCTCTTGCTGTTTTCCTGAACAAGGACAACCCAACTGAGTCTCTCACTCTCGAGCAAGTTGACTCGATGTTCTCCAGCACTTTCAAGCGTGGTGGTACTCCTATCGCTCGCTGGGGCCAGCTCGGTGTAACCGGCTCTCTCGCCGATCGTCCAATCAGCCTTTACGGTCGTAACAGTGCTTCCGGTACTTACGGTTTCTTCAAGAAGGTTGCCCTCGAAGGTGGAGATTTCTCTCCTCGCGTTAAAGAACAGCCAGGTTCCTCTGCAGTTGTTCAAGGTGTTGCCAGTGACATCAGCGGTGCTGGTTATTCCGGTATCGGTTACAAGACTTCCGGTGTGAAGGCTGTTCAGTTGAACGAAGTTGAGCCAACTGCCGAAAACTGCATCAACGGTGACTACCCTCTCGCTCGTACTCTCTATGTTTACGTGAACAAAGAGCCTAACCAAGACCTCGACAAGCTGACTTACGAGTTCTTGCGTTACGTTCTTTCGAAGCAAGGTCAGGAAGTTGTAGCCAAAGACGGTTACTACCCACTTCCAGCTCCTGTTTCTGCACAGATCCTGAAGTCCATTCAGTAAGGTCTTTTCGTATAAAATACTATACGCCTGTTTAATGTTGGGGGGAGCCGCGATCTTATCGCGCTCCCTCCATTTTCAGGTAACCACTATTCAAACTCCTCCTTTTGCTGTCCATGTCTGAAGAAATACGAAAAGCCGATCCCGAGCGGTTTACCGTCGGGAAAAAGACCGTGTTGCTGGACCGTTTCATGACTCACTTTATTAAGGTGGGTGGTCTGGGAATCATCGTGGCGGTCTTTTTGATCTTCCTCTTTATTCTTTTCCAAATTGTGCCGCTCTTCCAGGGAGCGAAGGTGCGCGAGGTGGGATCTTTGGACGCAAAGCTCCAAGATGGAGTTTTGATTGGTGTCGATGAATGGGGCGAGATGCCCTTTGTCTTCTCCCAGAAGGGAGATCTCGAGTTCTTTCCTCTCGAGATCGATCCTGAAACTGGAACAAAGAAGATTGTAGACGGAAAGATTCAACTCTCAAACGAGGGTAGCCGTATCATTTCTCCCGAGTTTGAGGGAGATACACCGAAATGGAGTGCATACAGCTATTTCGAGGATGCCCGGAGTATCGTACTGGGATCCGAAGACGGAAAAGTGGGTGTGATCAAGATTGATTACAGCCCCGAGTTTACAGAAGACTCACGGAAGATCGAGGTGGAAGTCACCACCGAAGGCCTGTGGGATGCTTCATCAAATGTCGGGAAAATTACCCACATTGATTTATTTGAAAACGAGACCCGCCGTTTGATTGGCGTGGTCCGGGAAGACGAGAGCGGGAAGGCTTTTGCCGAAGTAATGCTGTTTACCGCAAAGCGTTCCCTCTTCGGTGGTTCTGAATTGAAGTTCGTCGAAAGCTTTTCAATCGACGAACACCTTTCTGGAACGCCAATCCAAATTCTAGTCGGCGGTCGCGGAGACCGTATCATGGTGGTTCAAGACGACGGGAATATTTCCTATTTTGTCTTGAGAGGTACCACTTTAACTTTTCAACAGAATTTCCAGCCGTTCGGCGGGGAGGACCCAATCGTTTCCAGCGAGTGGATACTCGGAAACGTTTCTGTGAGTTTTGTTTCTTCACGGGGAAGCAACGAAATCTGGTCCAGCTACTTGGATGAAGAAGTTGGCCATATTGTGTATGCCAAAATTAAGGACATGCCTCATTTCTCCGGCGAGGTTGTGGACCAAAGCCACAGCTTGCGGAATCGTGCTTATCTCATTGCCGGGGAGAACGAAGCGTCCTTGCGCTACATGACGACCAAGAATGTCCGCTGGCACGGGATTCTCGACTTCGATGTGACCAGCTCAGTGATCGGTCCGAAATACGACTTGATCTACTTCTTTGATACCACGGGAAAGATTCACGCTTATGATGTGAAAGACCCCCACCCACAGGCTGGGTTCCGGGCGTTCTTCTCAAAGATTTGGTATGAAGGTCAGCCCGAGCCATCCTATTCCTGGCAGTCGACTGGTGGGTCCAGTGGATTCGAGCCCAAGCTGTCGGTTGTGCCTCTGGTATTCGGGTCGATCAAGGGGACGCTCTACGCGATGTTGTTCGCGTTGCCGATCTCCGTTCTGGCGGCGGTTTATTGTTCCCAGTTTCTTCCACCCGAGTTTAAGAAGGTGGTTAAGCCTGCGATGGAAATCATGGCGTCCCTGCCAAGTGTGGTTCTCGGATTTCTCGCCGCACTATGGTTGGCGCCGATGTGGGACAACCGAGTCCCCTCGCTGCTGTGTGTGGTTGTCTTTATTCCGCTGGGAACGCTGATCTTCGGATTGTTGTGGGGGAAACTTCCTCAATCGATTCGTATGCTGGTTCGTCCGGGCTGGGAGTTCCTCGTCATGATCCCTGCGATCCTCTTCTTTGGATGGCTCGCTTGGCAGATCGGACCGATCGTGGAGAGAATGTTCTTCACCGTGACTGATCCTACGACTGGATTGCCTGTGGCTGACTTTAGGCTTTGGTGGCCCGAGTTTACGGGGGCAGATTTCGAGCAGCGTAATTCGCTGGTAGTCGGATTTGTGATGGGATTCACCGTCATTCCGCTCATCTTTACGATCTCGGAGGACTCCATGTCGAATGTACCACCGTACCTCTCTTCTGCCTCACTGGCATTGGGGGCGAGTCGCTGGCAAACCGCTGCAAGAATCGTTCTGCCGACTGCCTCTCCCGGTATCTTCTCAGCCACAATGATCGGCTTGGGTCGAGCTGTGGGTGAAACCATGATTGTGGTCATGGCCACCGGGAATACTCCGGTGATGGATTGGAACATATTCAACGGTATGCGGACCTTGGCTGCGAATATTGCGGTTGAATTGCCGGAAGCGCCGAAGGACGGGACCTTGTATCGAACGCTGTTCCTCGGAGCGATGCTTCTGTTCCTCATGACATTTGTTGTCAATACGGCTGCGGAGGTAATCCGTCAGCGTCTGCGCGAGCGTTATAAGACCGTTTAAAATTTATAGTTCCAAATAGGAGAATTTATCATGTCTACAAAAGAAATTAGACCGAAGGGCGAAAATTTCGTCTGGTTTACCGGTATGGGACTGGCCCTCGGGCTGTTGATGGTATTTGCGCTACTCGCTGTGATTTTCGTGAATGGAATTACAGTTTTCTGGCCCAAAGAGATCGTAGAAGTACGTTTGAAAGAGGGGTCGGATGCTGAGATTCAAGGCGCTGAAGCGTTTGCTGGATACATCTCCATCGATCGGCACGTGAATGATATTCGTCCTGGAAAGGTCGAGCAAAAGCGTGAACTTCAGTTCTTCGTGGGGAATAAGGATGTGTACGGGTTTATGTACAAATTCGTCGACTACGATCAAATCGAGTCGATGGGACCCACCCCCGGAATTATTGAACTTGAGCGTCTGGAGTACGGCGATGCGATCGGCTATCCGGTCTCATTGACGTTGAAGGATGGCACCAAAATTTCCGTCGGAGATGAGAACTTTGAGAAGGAATTCGAAGAGTTTTTCAAGGCGGCACAGGATCGGAGAAAGGAAATTCGTCACCTCGAGAAGAAGGTGATCGGCCGGATCAATCACAAGATGACTCAGCTCCAGGTGAAAAAACGCACTTTAGAGCGGAAACACGGGGATGAGGCCGCTCAGGCCATGAGTTCCTACATCAAGTACGATGATGAGATTGCCGAGCTGCAGGTGGATTACGATAAGTTGGCTGCTGAGGCGAAGGCCCTTCGACAAGAGCAGCACGATATTCAGTTCACTTACCGCTTGGCTACCGGCCAGGAGCAGAGTCTACCCATGGGTGAGCTTACCGGCTACTACTACCCGGATCGCTTGGGCTTCTTCGGCAAGATTACGTTCTTTGTGAGTCATCTATGGGATTTTGTTTCCGAGAATCCTCGGGAGGCGAATACCGAGGGCGGGATCTTCCCCGCTATCTTCGGAACTTTCGTGATGACTCTCCTCATGAGTATTGCGGTCATGCCGTTTGGTGTCCTCGCAGCGATCTATCTACGTGAGTACGCGAAACAGGGAGCGTTTGTTCGCGCAATTCGAATCGCGATCAACAACTTGGCGGGGGTACCGTCGATTGTGTACGGTGTCTTCGGTCTCGGGTTTTTCGTGTACGTTCTCGGGGGTACCATCGATGATCTCTTTTTCTCAAGCCGGTTGCCGACTCCGACCTTCGGTACCGGAGGCATCCTTTGGGCGGCGTTGACCTTGGCTTTGATGACGGTGCCGGTTGTGGTTGTCGCAACTGAGGAAGCGCTCTCGGCTGTTCCGCGGGGGATGCGAGAAGCCTCTCTGGCTTGTGGTGCTTCCAAGTGGCAAACGATTCAGCGTATTGTGATTCCGGCCGCGGCTCCGGGGATGCTTACGGGTCTTGTGCTCGCAATGGCCCGGGGGGCCGGGGAGGTTGCCCCTCTGATGCTTGTCGGGGTGGTGAAACTCGCGCCGGCATTGCCGATCGATGGGATCTTCCCTTATGTGCACTTGGAACGGAAGTTCATGCACCTCGGGTTCCATATCTATGACCTGGGTTTCCAGTCTCCCGATTCGGAAGCTGCAAAACCAATGGTGTTTGCGACGACGCTGTTGCTGATTGTATTGGTGGTTCTTTTGAACCTCAGTGCGATCATTATTCGAAATAAACTGAAGAAGCGCTACAAGGTAGGTGCTTTTTAATAGAGAAACTTAATTATTTAGATCAATTTTTTATAGTCCCATGGTAGAAACAAACAAAGCTGCGACCTCTCCTGCGATCTCTTCGGATTCAACCGATCCGCAATACATCCAGGTGAAGGATAATTATGGATTTTGGTATGGGGATACTAAGGTTCTCCATGACCTGAATATGGATATTCCGAAAAAGAAAGTGACTGCTTTCATCGGACCATCGGGTTGCGGAAAATCCACTCTGTTGCGGAATTTCAACCGCATGAATGACTTGGTTGAAGGCACTCACCACTCCGGCGATATCGTCATCGGAGGACGAAGCATTTATGATCCTAAGCTGGAGGTGATTTCTCTTCGCAAGCGGATCGGGATGGTCTTTCAGAAATACAATCCGTTTCCAAAGACGATCTACGAAAATATCGTGTACAGTCTGAGAATTGCCGGACGGAGCAAGAAGTCCCATTTGGATGATGTCGTGGAGCGGAGCCTGCGGGGTGCCGCCTTGTGGGATGAGGTGAAAGACCGCGTCCACGATAGTGCTTTGGGCCTATCAGGCGGACAGATGCAGCGTCTCTGTATCGCCCGCGCGATCGCAAACGAGCCGGAAGTGCTTCTGATGGATGAGCCTTGTTCCGCCTTGGATCCGATTGCGACCGGCAAGATCGAAGAGCTGATTCATACCTTGAAGGATGAGTACACAATCGTGATTGTGACCCACAATATGCAACAGGCTACTCGCGTCTCGGATTACACCGCCTTCTTCTATCTCGGCAAGCTGATCGAGTACAATGATACCGAGACTGTCTTCATGAATCCAAAGGAGGAACAAACCGAAGCTTACGTTTCTGGACGTTTTGGTTGATCCATTTCTAGAACCCCCAAATAATCGACCTACTAAATAATTAAACTATTATGGACCGGAATTTTCACTCTGAACTTAAGCAGTTGAAAGAGAGCATTGTGCTCATGGCCGAGAAGGCGATGCTCAATACGACCCGTGCGATGGAAGCTTTGAAGCTTCGGGATATTTCGATTGCCAATGAGGTGATTGAAGCGGATCGGGAGATCGACGAGCTCGAGCTGCTTATTGATCAAACTGCAATTCGTTACATGACGCTCTATCAACCAGTATCCGGGGATATGCGCCTGATCGCTGTCGCGATTAAGACTTCGCACGATATCGAGCGGATTGGTGATGAGGCTTCCAGTATCGCCAAACGGATCGGCCGCATTTTGACTGCCGCGGGTAACGGGCACGTTCTACCCGATAATCTCGTCGTCATCCCTCAGGCAGCTCGAATTGCGACCGACATGCTGCGGGATGCGATTGAGGCCCTGATCGATGAAGATGTTGAGAAATGTATTTCGATCATTCGTCAGGACAAGCAGGTCGATTCGATGAATCGTAGCAACTTCCAGGGCTTTACTAATATGCTTTCTGAAGGTGGCGCCGAAACTGAGATTCTTCTCGAACTCGTGTTCATCTCCAAATCGATCGAGCGGATTGCTGACCACGCGACAAACATCGCTGAAGAGGTGATTTACCTGCACAGCGGTCAGGAAGTCAGGCACGCCGGAATCAAAAAAGGAATTATTCCTCCAGAGGTAACCGGTTAGGTTGGAAGACTTCACTTCATTTAGTCGGAAAGCCTCATCACTGTGATGGGGCTTTCCTTTTTTTAATGTGTGGGATGGACCGTGGATGTAGATGGATTGCCACTTTGGATTGTGGGGGGTTCCCGGCTGGGGGCCGTCCTTTCCTGTGCTTTTGAAGTTGCCGATCGCTACGAGAGCAGAACAATCTGGATCCATTCTTTCGTCCTGGCGGCGTTTTGATGAAACTTTTTTCTCCAGCCAAAATTAACCTTTTCCTGGCCGTTACGGGCCGTAGACCTGACGGGTTTCATTCGCTGGTATCTTTAGTTGCTCCCCTTGAATTCGGTGATCATCTGGAAATTTCCCCAACCGATGCTTCGGGCGATGTACTGCGCTGTGAGTATCCCGGTGTGCCGATGGATGGGAGCAATTTGGTTCTCCGCGCAGCGGAGGTCTTTCGGCGTCGATCCGGGGTGCGCCAGTTCTTTGAGTTCGATCTCGAGAAGCGCATTCCGGCAGGAGGCGGGTTCGGTGGGGGCAGTGGAAATGCGGTGACTGCGTTGAGGGGAATGAATGCGATTTGCGGCGAGGTGCTGGATTCGGCAGAGATGTTGAACGCCGCCACGGAATTGGGTTCTGACTGCCCGCTCTTTCTGGACGGAGGTCCCGTCGTGATGAGGGGGAGAGGAGAGGAGGTTCAACCGGTTCCGGAGTTGAGCCATTTTCTCGCGAGCCGAAGAGTCTTCCTCTTCAGCCCGAGGATTTTTAGTTCCACAGCGTCTCTTTTTCGGTCGATGGCTGATAGAGGAGTCTATACCTCGAACGAGAACGCCGAATCACTGCTGGGGGACTTGATGAAATCAATCCAGCAGAATCAGTATGGCTGGCACCTCCAGAATGATCTGGGGACGCTTCTCGCGGAGAAGTATTTATACTATGACACCCTGGGAGGCCTGCTCAGGAAGGATGGTATCCGCGAGTTTGCTGTCACGGGGAGCGGCAGCGGGGCCTTTGTGTTAGCGCGGCGAGAATCGGATTGGCAGAAAATTCGAAAGATTGGCGATCGATTCCTTGAGGGATGTGGATTTATGATTGAAACCCGTTTTCTGGGAAATAATGTTGTTCCGACTGCGAGTTTCTAATGAGCAGTAACTTTCTGGTGTCTGAAGAAAACAAAGAGATTATTTTAAATGGCATTCCGGCCGCTCCCGGTGTGGTGCATGGCCCTGCCTTCGTGTTTCAGCACCAAGACGTCGACGTGCCTGTCTACCGTGTGCCAGAGGCGCGGGTGGACTCGGAGAAAGACCGTTTCGAGCGAGCCTTGCTGGAGACGCGCTCCCAGATCCAAAAGGTCCGCCAGGAGATCGCCCGCAACATGGGGGAGTCCGAGGCGCAGATCTTTGACGCCCATCTTCTGGTACTGGAGGATAAGGCTCTGATCGACGAGACGATGTCTCTGACAGAGGAGAGCGGGAACAATATCGAACATTGTTTTGCGACCGTGGCCCAGCGCTACATCGATTTTTTCGATTCGATGGAGGACGAGTATCTTCGCGAGAGGGTATCGGATATTCGTGATGTCTCTCGGCGAGTTCTGGCGAATTTGCTCGGGCAAAATACTCTCGGTGCCATGGGTACCGATGTGCTCTCGGAGCCCCATGTTCTCGTGTCGAATTCAGTGAACGTGAGTGATGTCGCCCAGCTGAAACGGGACCGGATCCTAGGTTTTGTTTCCGAGAGCGGTGGTCGCACCAGCCATGCAGTGATCATGGCCCGCTCCATGAAGGTGCCGGCTGTGGTAGGACTCGAGAATGCCAGTGATATCATTGAGATCGGTGACACCGTGATCGTTGATGGCTACGATGGTCTCGTGATCGTTAATCCCACTTTGGATTCGCTCTATCGATACGGGCAGATTTCTGAGAAGAGGAAATCGATTCGCAAGCTTTACGAGTCCAAGTTGGCCCTGCCGTCTGAGACGACGGACGGCAATAAGGTCAAGATCATGGCCAACATCGAGGAGGCTGATGAGATCCCCAGCGTCATTGAGAGCCGTGCCGAGGGCGTTGGCTTGTTTCGAACCGAGGGGATTGTCTTGCGGGAACGTGCCGCTCTCGCGTCAGAGGATTTACAGTTCGATCAATATCGGCGTGTCGTGGAGCAGTTGGCCCCGATGCCGGTTGTGATTCGTACTTTGGATATCGGAGGAGACAAGGAGCTACCTGGTAATCTATTTGGTCGTGAGCAGAATCCATTCATGGGCTTCCGGGCCATCCGCTACTGCTTGAAAAATCCCGAGATTTTTAAGGAGCAGTTGAGGGGCGTCCTTCGGGCCGCGACCTACGGAAAGGCCCGCCTCATGTATCCCATGATCAGTGGGGTCCGGGAATTGCTCGAGGCCAATCAGCTTCTCGAAGAAGCAAAGATGGAGCTGAAAGAGCGGGGCGAGGCTTATGCGGAGGAGATCGAGGTCGGTAGCATGATCGAGATTCCAAGCGCCGCCTATACCGCCGATGTCATTGCCGAGAATTGCTCTTTCCTGAGTATCGGAACCAATGATCTGATTCAGTATATGCTAGCTGTGGATCGGGTGAACGACAGTATTGCACACCTATACGATCCGAGTCACCCAGGTGTGCTTCGAACCATTAAGGCCGTAATCGATATGGCCCACGAGAAGGATACACCTGTCGGAATCTGCGGCGAGATGGCGAGTGATCCCGTCTATGTACCACTCTTGGTAGGCATGGGCGCTGATGAATTGAGTATGTCGCCCAGCCTCATTCCGGAGGTGAAGTTCATGATCCGGCATATCTCGATGGAGAGTGCGAGAGATCTTGCAGACGAGATTCTCGCCCTCAAGCGACCAAGGATGATCTTCCGACGGTTGCGGGAGTTCTACCGCTCTGTGATGAAGGATGCGGTGGGCGAAGAGTTTATACCCTGATAGGCTGGCTGGGGCACTGGCTCCTTGGGGGTTCCTCTCGAAGGGATCTGTGAGGGGGGATTGTCTTGAAAAGTAGGGTAGGGTGGTTGTTCCAGCTATCTCCATTTTTTCCATCCGAGCTATTCTCGCCTGACCGCGAATACAAAAAAACCTCCTACCCAAAAAGAGTAGGAGGTTTTGAAAAATTTGGCTCAGGAGATTAGCCTTCTTGGTATTTCTTGCGGAGCTCTTCGACGATGGTTGGATCTGCCAGTGTCGTTACGTTCCCGAGGGTTTTGCCCTCTGCAATATCGCGGAGAAGTCGGCGCATGATTTTGCCGGACCGGGTTTTGGGGAGGTCTCCGGAAAACACGAGTTTCTCGGGTACCGCGAACTTTCCAATATCCTTGATGACTAGGTCGATCAGTTCCTTCTGCAGCTTCTCGTCGGCCGTCGCGCTCTCCCGAACGGTGACAAACGCTACGAGTCCTTGCCCCTTAATTTCGTGAGGAACTCCAATAACTGCCGATTCCGCGACCGAGGGGTGTTCGATGAACACACTTTCCAGCTCCGCGGTCCCGATGCGGTGTCCGGATACGTTTACCACGTCGTCTACCCGTCCAAGGATCCAGAAGTAGTCGTCGTCATCGGTTCGGGCACCATCTCCCGGGAAGTAATATTCCCCGTTCCATTTGCACCAGTAGGTGTCTTTGAAGCGTTGGGGGTCGCCGTAGATCCCGCGTAGGATTCCGGGCCATGGCTTGCGAATGGCGAGGATTCCAGCCTTCTGTTCGTTGCCCGCGTCGTCGAGAACGGCAGCGTCAATGCCGGGAAGAGGCAGCGTCGCGCATCCGGGCTTCGTCGGGGTGGCGCCCGGAAGGGGAGAGAGCATGATGCCTCCAGTCTCGGTTTGCCACCAGGTGTCGACGATTGGGCAGCGTTCAGCACCAATCATTTTATGATACCAGATCCACGCTTCGGGATTGATCGGCTCACCTACAGTTCCGAGAAGGCGGAGTGATGAAAGGTCCTTTGCCTTGGGCCAGTGGTCTCCCCACTTCATAAACGCCCGGATCGCCGTGGGCGCGGTATAGAAAATGGTAATGCCGTACTTTTCGATGATATCCCAGAATCGACCGTTGTCGGGGGAGTTGGGGGCACCTTCATACATGACGACACTCGCACCGTTCTGCAGCGGCCCGTACAGGATATAACTGTGGCCCGTGATCCATCCGATGTCCGCAGTACACCAGTACACGTCCTCCTTTTTCAGGTCGAAGACGAGTTTGGAGGTTTGGTAGGTGTAGACCATGTAACCACCCACGGTGTGGATGATGCCCTTGGGCTTGCCTGTCGTGCCGCTCGTGTACAAGAGGAAGAGCATGTCTTCCGAATCGAGTTGCTCGGGTTCGCAGTGAATGGGTTGGTCCTGGACCAGACGGTGGTACCAGTGGTCGCGCCCTTCCTTGATGCGGCATGGGAAAGGATCACCTTTGCCCCGCTTGACTACGATTACTTCCGAAATGCAGTCCACCCCGTCGACTGCCTCATCGACAATGTTTTTGAGGTTTAGGATCTGGCCGCGCCGCCAGCCACCATCGGCGGTGATTACGCAACGAGCCCCGCAGTCGATGACTCGGTCTCTGATGGAATTGGAGGAAAATCCGGCGAAGACGACGGTGTGAACTGCGCCAATACGAGCACAGGCCAGTGTGGCGATCGCCAGTTCCGGGATCATGGGGAGATAGAGGGCGATCCGATCACCTTTCTTGATTCCCAGGTCTCTCAGTGCATTGGCAAACTGGTTGACCTCGCGGTAGAGGTCGAAATAGGTCAGTACGCGGGAATCGCCCGGTTCGCCTTCCCAAATCAAAGCAGCCTTATTCCGGTCTCCGTTGGCGATGTGGCGGTCGATGCAGTTGTAGGCAAGGTTTGTTTTGCCCCCTTCGAACCACTTGAAGAATGGTTTTTCATCTTCGTTCAGGACCCGGTCCCATGGTTTGAACCAGTGAAGCTCAGAGGCAACCTCAGCCCAGTAGGCTTCGGGATCGGCGATGCTGCGTCGGTACTCCGCCTGATAGTCTTCCATGGATCCTATACAAGCCTGTTGCGAAAATTCCGGGGTAGGAGGGAAGCTCCGGTTTTCGTGGGATACACTCTCCAATAGGTTTTCAATGCTTTCGCTCATTCTTAATCTTGGGGTTCGGGATTCGTAGAGAAACGATAAGAAAATTTGACAGAGGAAATTAGAGCATCTTATTGCCTTTCGGATCAAGTACCGATCTGTCATAAACCTTCAAAATATCATGAACCCATTATCGATCTTCGCTTCTGCCCTCCTCATTGCTTCGGCCTCCGCACTGCCGGCTGCTACCAAGACTTACACGGTCGACCCGGTTCATTCCGGCGTTACTTTTAAGATTCGTCACTTTTTCACCACCGTGCCCGGGAATTTCGACGAATTCGAAGCCACTATCGCTTACGATGAGGAAGACCTGAGCAAAAGCTTCGTCAATGCGTCCATCGAGGTGGAAAGCGTCGACACAAATAACGACAAGCGGGACGACCATCTGGCGAGCGACGATTTCTTCAATGAGGAGAAATTTCCGTTGATCTCTTTTAAATCCACTTCGTGGGAAAAAACCGGTGACAATGAGTTCGCTGTAAAGGGTGATCTGACCATGGCCGGAGAAACCAAAGAGATTACTCTCGATACGACTCTTCTCGGTGTGCAGGAAAATAACAAGGGCAAGATGGTTTCCGGTTGGGAGGTCAAGACCACCATCGACCGCCGCGACTGGGGAATCAGCTACGGCCAGGGCGTTGTGGGTAACGAGGTTACCGTCGAAATTTTTATTCAGGCTCCGGAAGCTTGATCGACGGTTCGGGAATTTACTTTCTACTAAAAAGGGGCGGGTCTGATGATCCGCCCTTTTTTGTGCCCGGGGTGGTCCTTTCTCCTCCAGCGAAGGAAGAGTCTGCCCTTGTCGAGGTGACGGGATTGTTTCTCCTGAAGCGCATCTTTCTGCTTGACCCAACGCGTGTTGGTTTTTGTGTTGGAGGGATGTTGAAAATACTCCTTACCACCACTTCATTTCAGGATACCCCAGGGCAGCACCAGGAACTATTGGAAGCTTCCGGTTTTGACGTCCATTGCGAGCGCGGACCATTGTCCGAAGAGCGTATGCTGGAGTTGGCGGGCGAGTTTGACGCCTTTTTGTGCGGGGATGACGCGATTACTTCTGCCGTGATCGACAAATCTCTTCCACGTCTCCAATTGATTTCCAAGTACGGGATCGGCGTTGACAAGATCGACGTAGCCTACGCTTCGGAGAAGGGGATACCGGTACTGTTCACTCCTGGGGTGAATCACACGACGGTTGCTGAGCATGCGTTCGGTTTGATGCTCTGCTTGAGCAAGGGATTTCCAGAGGCGGCTACGGCGGCGCGGAACGGTGAGTGGAAGCGCAAGACCGGCCACGAGTTGATGGGCAAGTCGATTGGGATCCTGGGTCTCGGCCGGATCGGTAAAGAGGTAGCGATTCGAGCCCGCGCTTTCGGAATGCCTGTGCTGGGATTTGATCCGTACTGGGATGAGTCCTTCGCGGCGGAGTACGATGTGACTCGTTGTGAGTCGGCTGACGAGGTTTTGGAGAAGGCAGATGTGGTATCACTCCACTTGTTCTTGACCGAAGATACACGGGATTTGATCAATGCAGATCGTGTGAGCCGAATGAAGCCAGGAGCGTATTTGATCAATTGTGCGCGGGGTGAATTGGTAGATGTGAAGGCTGTGGCCGATGGATTGAACTCGGGGCACCTCGGTGGCTACGGTACGGATGTACTCGACGTCGAGCCGCCTCCGGCCGATCACCCACTCTTGAGCGCACCCAACTGCGTGGTCACTCCTCACATTGGTTCGCGGACTTTTGAGTCTGTCGTGCGCCAGGGAACAAAGTCGGTGGAGAACCTGTTTCTGGCTCTCGCCGGCCGCAAGCCCCGGGCCCAGGTCAATAAGGCGCCGATCCAGGCTTCTGCCGCTGCAGATGCTTTGGCGGAGAAGTTTGAGTGGGTAAGCGAAGCGGAATCGGCAGAGGCCTAATCCATTTCATCGATCCAATCATCAATCCCTGAGAATCGTCTTATGAGTCAGAAAGAACAATTTTTTGTCGTCCCGGAGTCTGCCCACAATGCCTTGGTTTCGGCCGCCTATAAAAGTCGTGGATTTACGGCCGAGGAAGCCGATGCCGGTGCGCGTTTTGCCGCTCTGGCGTCTCGACACGGTATTCGCACGCACAATGCGATCAAGGCTTTGCACCTGGATCATCTGTTTGGTAGCGCCGCAGGAGGGTGTGTCCCAGGGGCTGAGATCGAAAAGATTCCTTCGCGTTTTGAAGCGACAGAGGTGTGGAATGCGAATTTGAAACTCGGGCAGGCAGTTGCCTTCGATGCGATTGATCGAGCGATCGAGTTGGCCGATCGCTACGGCGTGGGTGTCGTCTCGGTCGACAAGGCTTTTCACTACCTTTGGGGCGGCGGCTATGTCATGGACGCAGCTCGTCGCGGCTACATCGCCTACACGAATTGTACGGCTGCGCTGGCTGAGGTTGTTCCTTTCATGGGAAAGACGCCGACGTTGGGGACCAATCCTCACTCGTGGGGTTTTCCTACCGTGGACGCAGTTGGGTTCCCCATCGTTGTGGACTGGGCAACGAGTGTGGTCGCCATGGGACGGGTTCAGCAATTTGCGCGGGAGGGGCAAACCTTGCCTCCGAATGCGGCTGTCGACTCTGATGGGAACCCTACGACCGATCCCAAAAAAGCAGTGGCACTGTTACCGTTTGGAGCGCACAAGGGCTATGGACTCTCGCTGATCAACGAGATCGTCGGGGCGTTTATTGGTGGATCACTTCCAACGATCCGCTCTCGGTGGTCTGAGCCCGGCGAGAAGCATAGTCCAAATTTCTTCTTCCAGGTGATTCATCCAGAAGCCATTTCATCCGGCCTCTTTGCAGGTGGGAAGAGCCAGTCTGAGAATGTTCGCGAGGTACTTGGCGATATCCTGGGTTCTGGAAATGAAGGCTGCCTGCTGCCGGGTGAGATCGAGTCCCGTGCTTTTAATGCCTCGGAAAAGGCAGGGGGGCTGTTGTTCTCACAAGCGGAGCTGGATGCCTTTACTGAAATTGCCGGGGAGTGCGGGGAAGAATCTTGGAATCCCAAGGCGTTTCCGCAAGCTACCGAGTAAACACGATATAACCAATTTCCCGTCTGTTCGACGACGATTCTGCCAACCTCTATCTTCAAATACTGAATTCAATTATGAGCGAGATCACCCTCCGACCTTCTTCTGAATGTAAATACGATTGCGTCTCCTTGGGCGAAATCATGCTTCGCCTGGATCCCGGCGAAGGACGAGTGCGTACTGCCCGTCAGTTTCAAGCGTGGGAAGGGGGCGGAGAGTATAACGTCTCCCGCGGTCTGCGTCGTTGCTTTGGGCTGCAGACTGCAGTGGTTACCGCCTTTGCGGATAATGAGGTCGGCCGATTGGTCGAGGACTTCATTCTCCAGGGCGGCGTCGATACTTCCTGGATTCAGTGGAAAGAGTATGACGGCATCGGCCGGACCGTGCGTAACGGTCTGAACTTCACCGAGCGCGGTTTCGGGATTCGCGGTGCAGTGGGCGTACCTGACCGTGGCAATACCGCCGCCTCACAGTTGAAGGCCGGCGACATTGATTGGGAGAAACTATTTGGCGAAGAGGGTGCTCGTTGGTTCCACACTGGTGGGATTTATGCCGCCCTCTCAGACTCGACCGCCGAGGTTGTGATCGAGGCCGTAAAAGCTGCCAAAAAGCACGGAACGATCGTTTCCTTTGACCTAAATTACCGTCCTTCTCTTTGGAAGTCGATTGGTGGACTCGAGAAGGCACAGGAGGTGAACCGCGAGATCGCAAAATATGTCGATGTCATGATCGGCAATGAAGAAGACTTCACTGCGTGCCTCGGTTTTGAGGTTGAGGGCGTCGACGAGAATATCTCCAACATCGATGTAGGCGCCTTCGAGAAGATGATCTCCCGCGCGATTCAGGACTTTCCGAATTTTAAGGTAACCGCGACAACCCTCCGGGGCGTAAAGACTGCGACAGTCAATGACTGGAGCGCAATGGTCTGGTGTGATGGCAAATTCCATCATTCGATGGAATTCCCAGGGCTTGAGATCATGGACCGTGTCGGCGGTGGCGATAGCTTCGCTTCCGGCTTGATCTATGGCTTTCTCTCCGGTGCCGGAGCCGCTGCTGCAGCGAACTACGGCGCGGCTCACGGGGCCTTGGCCATGACCACCCCAGGCGATACTTCCATGGTGACCGTCAAGGAAGTCGAGAAGATCATGGGCGGCGGCGGCGCTCGCGTTGTCCGCTAGTTATTGTCTGTTTTATCGCGAAATCGTCTCGGAAAGATATGTTCAACGTTACAGCGTTGTTGAACCGTGCGGAACTTGAAGGTTGAAACCTCAGGATTCGCCGCGCTCAATATCCATTATCGGCCCGCCGATGTTATTTTGCCAACACTCACGTAAATCGAATCATCCTACTATGTCAGAAGAACTCTCCGAAATCGGTCTGATCGGCCTCGCTGTGATGGGCCAGAATCTCGCCCTCAATATTGCCGACCATGGCTTTAAAATCTCCGTCTACAATCGGACGACCTCCAAGATGGAAGCATTTGTTTCCAAGCATCCGGACACTCCGGGTGGTCTCGTAGGCCAAGCCGAATTAAAGGATTTTGTTCAATCCATCCGTCGCCCTCGAAAGATCATCATTCTCGTTAAGGCCGGAGCCGGGACCGACGCGGTGATCGACGAGTTGGTACCTCTTCTCGATAGCGATGATATCATTATCGACGGCGGTAATGCCAAGTGGACCGACACGATTCGTCGGGAGAAGGATTTGACCGCAAAGGGTCTGCGCTTCATCGGTAGCGGTGTTTCCGGCGGTGAAGAAGGTGCTCGTTTTGGCCCTTCTCTTATGCCGGGCGGCAAAGAGAGCGCATACCGCGAATTGCAACCGATCTGGGAAGCTGTTGCGGCTAAGGTCGATCACGAAACCGGTAAGCCTCTCGAAGGTGCCGCTCCAGGCAAGCCAGTCGAAGGTGGCGTAGCTTGTACCGCTTACATCGGACCCAACGGTGCTGGGCACTATGTGAAGATGGTTCACAACGGAATCGAGTACGGCGATATGCAGATGATCTGTGAATCGTACGACTTGATGAAGAACATCCTGGGCATGGAAGCTCCCGAGATTGGTAAGGTCTTTGAAGAATGGAATCTGGGTGAACTCGATTCGTTCTTGGTCGAGATTACCGCCGACGTTCTTCAGCAAAAAGATCCGGTCACCGGTGGCAACTTTGTTGATATCGTTCTCGATACCGCAGGTCAGAAGGGTACTGGTAAATGGACCAGTATCAATGCGTTGGATATGGGGACTCCTGCTCCGACCGTTTCCGAGGCTGTTTTCGCTCGCTGCTTGAGTGCGGTGAAGGAAGAACGCGTTGCTGCTTCCGAGATCCTTCCTGGACCTGAGAGCGCCGAAGCACCGAGCCGGGAAGAATTGATCCCTGCGATCCGCGATGCGTTGTACTGTTCAAAGATTTGTTCTTATGCCCAAGGTTTCCAACTGATGCGTCACGCTCAGGAAGAGTACGACTGGGAATTGGACTTCGGCAAGATCGCTCAGATCTGGCGGGGTGGTTGCATCATTCGTGCCCGCTTCCTCCAGAAGATTACCGAGGCCTATGAGCGCGATGCGAAGCTAGCAAATCTTCTTCTCGATCCTTACTTCTGTGAAGCGATCAGCAAGGGGCAGGCTGCATGGCGTAAGGTTGTTGCCCTCGCTGCGATTCACGGCGTGTCGGCTCCTACTTTCAGCTCTGCGTTGTCCTACTACGATGGCTACCGTTCTGCACGTCTGCCGCAGAATCTTCTGCAAGCACAGCGTGACTTCTTCGGTGCGCACACTTACGAGCGTGTAGACCAGCCTCGTGGTAAGTTCTACCACATCGACTGGCCTCTCGCTGATCGTCCTCAATTGGAGTCCTAAGTCGTGGGGTCCGATAATAATTCTTACGCGGGTACTCCGTTTGACCTCTCCGGGAAACTGGCGGTGGTCATCGGAGGAACCGGGGAACTTTGTGGCGCAATGGCCGAGGGTATCGCCTCGGCCGGAGCCCACGTGGTTCTCGTAGGCCGTAGCCAGGAGAAAGCCGAGATTCGGATCCGTTCGATCGAAGCTGCTGGCGGTTCGGCTGAGTTCAAGTCCTGCGATGTCGGTAGCCGCGAATCCATCAATTCCTTGGCTGAGGCCTTGTTCGCCTCACATGGTCAGGTAGATATTCTCGTAAACGGGGCAGGGGTTAACTCTGCGACTCCGTTCCTTGAGATCGACGACGAGGAGTTGGATTGGATTTTCGATGTCAACTTCAAGGCCGTGTTCCGCACTTGCCAGGTTTTTGGTGCAAAGATGCTCGAAGCTGGGAAGCCCGCCTCGATTATCAATGTCGGTTCGATGTCTGGTGTGATTCCCCTGTCACGGGTGTTTACTTACTCGGCGACTAAGGCTGCCGTTCACAATCTCTCCAAGAACTTGGCTCGTGAATGGGCTCCGTCCGGTGTGAGAGTGAACACGATTGTTCCCGGGTTTTTCCCAGCGGAACAGAATCGAAAGATCCTTTCAGAGGAGCGAGTGGCTCAGATTATGGGGCACACTCCGATGAAACGATTTGGTAACTCCGATGAGCTGGTAGGTGCAACTCTGTTGCTCGCCTCGTCAGCTGGATCGTTTATGACAGGTACGGAAACCATCGTAGATGGTGGATATGCTTCGATGACGATCTAATCGCTTTTGTCATTGTTGAACCTCTTTGTGCGGGGTAGCTTCTCTATTATGAAGCTACCCCGCTTTTTTGGTCTCCTCACAATCTTGTTATGTTTGGGTTCGATCTCACCGCTTTCCGCCCGGGTGGGAGAGAGTCGTAGTGATTTGGAGTCCCGATTGCTGCGTAGTAGTGATCGCGGGATGGTGGTCACCGATAATGATTTGGAAGAGCATTATCGCTCCCGCAGTCAGGTGTCTAAGCAGATTGAGACCCTCGAGAATGAGGGCGTTGAGGTCGACTACATTATCTACTACAAAGTGAGTGAGGACATGGTCCCGTCGAGTAATCGCCTCTGGATGGATGATAGCAAGGGCCGGCGCAGTGATCGGCCTGTCTCAAAGCCCGAAGGATGGCTTTTGCACGTGATCTATTTTAAGGATATTTCTGTGCTGGAGTATTACTCTCGCTCACAATCGATGACAGAGGTTGAGTCTGATGGGATCTTGATCCGTAACGTAGGTGAAAGTCGCTGGGTAAAGGGGAAGCCTCCATCTGATGACGACACGATCATTCAGGCGCATGTATTTCCCGTGAGCTTCTATCGGGAAGATTTGGCTATCTATGCGAACGTGAAATCGGATTCCATACTGCTCTTTGATCCACGCCTTGATGAACGTATCCATCGTTTACAGACCGAGAAGGCAGAGAGGGAAGCTCCGGAAAGCCTCGATGGTTTTTGATCGGTGCCGCGCTGAATGTGAATCCATTGAGCTGGGTTTGAGGCGTGCGGCGCAGCTTTCTTCGGTGTTGGCACCTGGATTTGACGAGGGTAGTGAAGTCTGCTGTCGATTCCTGTAGGGCCGTTCGTCCCTCTCTTCCTCTGTGCTCAGTCCGGATTGATTCTGACTTGGTACGAGTTGATTGATTGATCTATCTGTCAGTGCCTGTCTCTGTTCAGTGTCCTCTTCGGTCAGCGTATAGGGCGAGGGCACAAAAAAGCCCGTGAGCCACCATTCCGGGGCTCACGGGCTTTGGAAAAATGTGTGTGAACTTCTTACTCGCCGAGTTGGAAGCGCGCGAACCGACCAATGATCAGGTTCTCGCCCATCTTCGACACGTTCTCAGTGAGGAGGTCCTTGATGCTTTGATCAGGGTTCTTCACGAAAGGTTGCTCGAGCAAGCAGATCGTTGAGAAGTACTTGTCCAGTTTGCCTTCAACGATCTTCTGGATCGCTTGTGCAGGCTTTCCTTCTGCTTGAGAAGCAGCGATTTCACGCTCTTTTTCAACGACATCTTCTGGGACGTCTTCGCGACTTACGTAGAGCGGACTAGCAGCTGCAACGTGCATGGCGATGTCTCTTGCGAGGCCTTTGAATGCGTCGTTCTTCGCAACAAAGTCTGTTTCGCACTTGAGCTCAAGAAGAACGCCGACCTTACCACCGAGGTGGATGTAGGACTCAACCACGCCTTCGCTGGCATCACGTCCAGCTTTTTTGGCCGCGGTTGCGACTCCTTTCTTGCGGAGGATTGCGATCGCCTCTTCGGCGTCTCCGGCAGCTTCAAGAAGCGCCTTCTTGCAGTCCATTAGTCCGACTCCGGTCTGTGCGCGGAGTTCGGCAACGAGTTTTGCACTGATTTGACTCATGAGAATGGGTGTTTTGGGAAAGGAACTAGTTTGATTCCTTAGACTCTTCTTCGGCGGTGAAACCCTCGGGGAGGGTGACTTCGCCTTCGTTTTCAACGTCGTTGAACGAGTTCCGAGTGATGACCGGTCCGGAGGATTTTGGCATCGATACGGACTCGCGGCTTTCGAGACCATCTTGGATGGCTTCGATAATCGCTTCAACGATGATGCGGATCGATTTGGCCGCGTCGTCGTTGCCTGGAATCGGGTAATCGACGAGCGATGGGTCAGAGTTGGTATCAACAAGAGCGATTACCGGAATCCCGAGGCGGCGTGCCTCTTCAACGGCGATCTCTTCGTTGTTGATGTCGATAATGAAGAGAGCAGAAGGGCGGTCATTGATGTCAATGATTCCTTCAAAATTACGGTTCATCCGGACCATCTGACGACGGATCGCAGCACCTTCCTTTTTAGGGAGGTCGTTTAGTGAACCGTCTTTCTCCATGGCCAGGAAGCGGCGGTACTTCTGGAGGCTGGTCTTGATTGTCGCAAAGTTGGTCAGCGTTCCACCCATCCAGCGATTTACGCAGAATGGCATGCGGGTTTCCGCTGCTGCCTCACGGACGATTTCCTGCGACTGGCGTTTTGTGCCAACAAAGAGGATGTTCTTTCCGGTGCGGGTGGTGTCCGTTACGAACTGGCAGGCTTTCTCCAGCTGGTTGTAAGTCTTTTCGAGATCGATGATCGAGATACCGTTGCGGTGATCGAAAAGATAAGGCTTAAAGCAAGGGTTCCAGCGGCGGACTTGGTGTCCGAAGTGTACGCCTGCGTCGAGTAGGTCTTTTGGTGTGATGTTCATGGTTCAAAGCCCCGGAAAAATGGGGAGAAATCAGGTTTTCTTACTTTGTCTCTGAGTTGGTTGATGTTGAAACGAAACGATTAAAGCTAAGTACATCGGATCGGGTTACAAGGATAAAACCAGAGGATTTTACTGTTTTGAGCAAGGTATAAGCGGGTCCGTGGAGAGCTTGTAACACTTCCTGCCTTTTTTCGGTTTCGTTCGACAGAGTCTGGACAGTCGGCCCGGTTCTAGCTATGCCCTGTATCTATGAAGCCGAAGAAAGTTGCGTTCCTTACCGCGGGCGGCCTGGCCCCTTGTCTTTCGTCCGCTGTTGGCGGATTGATCGAGCGATATACCGAGATGGATCCCTCTATCGAATTGATTTACTACCGTAGCGGATACAAGGGGCTTTTGCTCGGCGATTCGGTCGTGGTGGATGCAGATATGCGGAAGAATGCAGGTATTCTTCACCGGTTTGGAGGAAGTCCGATCGGGAACAGCCGGGTGAAACTGACGAACGTAAAGGATTGCGTGAAGCGTGGTCTCGTTGTCGAGGGTGAAGACCCGCAGAAGAAGGCAGCGGATCAACTGATCGCCGACGGGGTTGATGTTCTTCACACGATTGGGGGAGACGATACCAACACCGCAGCTGCCGATTTGGCCGCTTTTCTCAAGGAGAATGATTACAGCCTCACCGTCATCGGGTTGCCGAAAACCATTGATAATGACGTGATCCCGATTGCCCAGAGTTTGGGTGCGTGGACCGCGGCGGAGCAGGGCGCTCGCTTTTTTGAGAATGTGGTGGCCGAGCATAATGCCAACCCGCGGATGCTCATCATCCACGAGGTTATGGGGCGGAATTGCGGTTGGTTGACCGCAGCAACGGCCGCTGAGTACCGCAAGATTTTGGATCGCAAAGAATGGGTTCCTGGTCTCGGCTTGAGTCGCGAGCGCCATGAGGTGCATGGGGTTTTTATTCCCGAGATGGATTTGGATTTGAAGGCCGAGGCAGATCGCCTAAAGGCGGTTATGGATGAACAGGATTGTGTGAATCTCTTCATCAGTGAGGGGGCCGGAGTCGAGAGTATCGTAGCTCAGATGGAAGAGGCGGGAGAGGAAGTTCCTCGCGATGCCTTTGGTCATGTAAAACTCGATGCGGTTAACCCCGGTAAGTATTTCGGAGAAAAGTTCGCAGAGGCCCTTGGAGCCGAGAAGGTTTTGGTCCAGAAGAGTGGCTATTTTGCACGTGCTTCGGCCGCGAATGTAGAGGATCTTCGACTGATTAAGAGTTGTGTTGACCTCGCAGTAGAATGCGCCTTCCGCAAGGAAGGGGGGGTCATTGGTCATGACGAGGATCAGAACGGGATCCTGCGCGCGATCGAGTTCGACCGCATTAAGGGCGGGAAGCCTTTCGAGGTCGCGACTCCTTGGTTTCAGGAATTGCTCGCGGGTATCGGTCAGGCCGGGTAAGGCCAGATCGTCCTGTATCTCTTTCGGCTTGCTCGCTGCTTTCTAGTGGTGAGCTTGCCGGACTGTGTTCCTAGCGTTGGCCGAGCGCCTCCGGCATTTCTGTTACTGGGTCTGCTATTTGAGGCGTTCGTAATAGTAGAATTTGTGGTCTGGCAGTAATTCCGGGTGGAAGATTGCTATCAAATCAGCGAGAACTCGGTCGGGATACACGCTGCCGGATTCCCAAAAGTCGTTTCCGCCGGATGCCGAGATGCGGCGTGTGCGGTTGTAGACTTGGCCGTTTCGAAATACGGGGAGAATTGCGAAGCGCTCGTCCGCTTGTGCGAGCTCGCCGAGGGAGGCGTAGCGTCCGGGGTTGATCCAGTAGTCTGCGTTGAATCCACGCGCGAGTGCTGACTCTAGGTCGATCGGAAAACTCCCGGTTGAGGGATTCTCATTCCATAGTGATTCGGCGCCGGAATCCCGCAAAAAGGCAGACGTATAACTCTGTCCACCTGGCATATACCAGATCCCGCCGAACGGTGCAGAAAGCAGGACTTTTGCGGGTGTCGGCGATCCGGTCTGAATGAGTTCGGTTAGCTCTTCGTACCGATCTTGGGTTTCTGTGAACAGCCTGAATGCGGCTTCCTCTTTTCCGGTGAGTATTCCATATAACTTAATCCATTCGCTTCGGCCGAGAGGGTTGGTCTCTTTCCATGCTGCGGTCACTAGCACCGGAATCCCTGCCTCGCGTATGCGGGTTTCTTGAGCTTCTTGGCCGGGGTTTATACGGGTGAGGAGGACGAGGTCTGGCTTTGCCGCTATAATGGACTCGAGGTCGAGGTTCTCAGCGCTGCCGGTTTCAGTGATGCTCTCCTGCTGAATTCGCTTTCGCATTTCCTCCGAGTACAGGTAGCCACCGTTGTCGACGGCCACTAGATGATCGAGCGCGCCGATGGCCTCTAGTGGTCCAATGTACGTAGTCGACAGCGATACGATTCGGCGCGCGGGAATCTGGATCGATTGTACCCCGGAGTATTGTTCAGATTCTGCGGGAGGCTGGCTATCGGCTGTCGATACCAGTCGGTAACTCTGCGCCGACGAAGAGTCTACGGGGTTGGCAATCGTCACCAAGTACTCGTTTGATTCCGTCTGACGGATCGAAACGTTCTCGGCTATTTCAATCAGATCGGGACCAGCTGCGCTGAGAGAATACGAGAAAATTTGTATCGATATGAGTGATACCCAGAGGCACTTTCTGCAAAATTTAATGTGTAGGGTCATTCCCCGGGGGTTGGTAGGAAGGTTCGACTCCACGCGACAATCTCGCTTAGCGCCGGGAGGCTGCGAGAAAGTAGAGAAGCCACGACAGTGAAGAGACGAAGGCCGCGATGTAGGTCCAACCGGCCGCGTTGAGGGTCCGCTTTACGCCGGGAAGCTCGTCGGCATCAATAATACCAAGGCTTTCCAATTGCACGGTAGCCCGCTTGCTCGCATCGAATTCAACCGGAAGTGTCACAAGTTGGAACACTGTGAGGACTGCGTACACCGCAACTCCCAGAAGCAAGAGGCCACCGAGATGCAAGAATAGGCCGCCAAAGACCACGATGGGGAGCATCCGCGATGCAATGTTGGTGATCGGGCCAAGAGCCATGCGTGTGTTGAGCATCGAGTATCCCACTTTGTGCTGGATGGCGTGGCCTGCTTCGTGGGCCGCTACTCCGAGTGCGGCGAGACTACTGCCGCTGTAATTGTGCTGGCTCAGGCAAAGTCGCTTCCGGGTGGGATCGTAGTGGTCGGTTAACTCCCCGTTGATCGGGACAATTTCAACGTCGTTGATGCCCGCTTGGCGCATGACATAACTCGCAGCTTCGGCTCCAGTGATTCCACTGCGTGATCGGATCTGCGAGTATTTCTTGTAGGTCTGAATCACCCTTTGCTGCGCCCAGAAGGCGAGAATAAAGGTCGGGATGATAAGTATTAGGTAAAGTGGTAGGTTCATCGGTATTCCAATTGATCGCGTTTCAGTTTGAGTCTAGCACGTTTGGTTCCGGGTTCAACCAAGCTCGTCTCATATTGGATTAGAGATATATAACCTACTCAAATATAGTTTGTTATATAATTTTATTAGTCGGGTCAGATCCACTTGGGACGACTGCATAACCCATCTCCGAGTGTGGCGAAGTGTCCCAGTGAGACTCACTCAGTGAGCAATCCTGCCCGGCGGAGGAGCGCGTCGGGGTCCGGTTCGCGCCCCATGAAGTCACTGAATAACTCAGCAGGTGGAGCACTGTTCCCTTTTGCTAGAATCTTCTTTCGAAACTCCCTCCCAATGGACGGGTTTAGAATGCCTTCCCCGAGAAACCGGCTGAACGCGTCGGCGTCGAGCATCTCAGAGTACTTATAACTGTAGTAGCCCGCAGCGTATCCAGTCGCTGAACCAAAGAGATGAGTAAACCGGGGTAGGATGCTTGGTGGAGTCACCCGGAGTGGCATCTGGTAGTCGGCTAGAAGTGTCTTGATAAAGGCAAATAGATCTTCAGTTGAAGCAAAGGTACGGTTGGTGTGGAGCTCGAGATCCAGTTTTGCAAAGGTGAGTTGACGCATGGTTTGCATCGCACTTTGAAAATTTCGAGCCCGGCGCATTTTTTGATAGAGCTCTTCGGGAATCGGGGAGCCGTCCTCGTAGTGAAGGGCGAATAGATCTAAACTCTCTCTTTCCCAGCACCAATTTTCCATGATCTGAGAGGGCAATTCAACGAAGTCCCACGCCACGTTCGTACCGGAAAGTCCGCGGACCCCCACTTCACTGCAAAGATGATGCAGTAGGTGACCGAACTCATGAAAGATGGTCTCCACTTCTCGATGAGTTAGAAGGGCAGGGCGACTACCCGAAGGAGGAGTCAGGTTGCCACAGATTACGCCGAAGTGGGGAATCGGCTCATCGGGCGAGGTCGGGTTTCCCGTGAATAGTGGATTCATCCAGGCACCGTCACGCTTCCCCTTGCGAGGATACCAGTCCGCGTAAAATGAGCCGAGAAATTGACCGCTGGAATCCTCGAGGTCGTAAAATTCTACGGATGGATGCCAAACTTTAGCGGCGTCGGGTTCCGTCTTGGGGCTGATGCGCACCCCGAATACTTTCTCGGCCAGTGTGAATAGGCCGTTCTGTACCGATCGGATGGGGAACCATTGCCGGAGTTCTTCTTCATCAAAATCAAAGCGTTTCTTTCGCAATTGCTCTCCCCAGTAAGAAACCTCCCATGGATCGAGATTGCGAGGTGAGGATTGGGTCTCCTGTGCGCGGAATTCTTCCAGCTCACGGATTTCTTCCTGGAAACGAGGAGACACTTTTTCATGCAACTCTTCGATGAATTTTAGGGCGGACTCCCCATTCTTCACCATCCGTCTGCTCGTTGTGTAGTCAGCGAATGATTTGAACCCGAGGAGTTCGATTTTTTCCTTCCGAAGTTCTAGGATCTCGAGGACCAAAGCCGGATTGTCGTAGGTACCGTCGTTTCCTATCCGGGTTGCAGCTTCCCAGATCTCTTTCCTCAGGGAATCGGAGTGCGCGTATTGGAGGATCGGAAGATAGGACGGAGCCTGGAGAGAAAAACGCCAAGCCGGCGAATCGTCGCTTCCGTGTCCGTGCGCTTTCGCATCTTCTCGGGAAGATTCCAGAGCCGAATTGGGTAGTCCCTCTAATCGAGAGATGTCAGTGACGATCAATTCCCACTTCTCTGTGGAATCTAGTACGTTTTCAGTAAACTTTTGGGTCTTCGCCGCTAATTTCGATTCAATCGCGCGGAGCCGATTTTTCCCTTCTTCTTCAAGTTGGGCTCCGGCTTCTTCAAAGTCACGTCGAGTCTCCTGAAGGTGGCGTAGCTTTTCCGGGTCGGTGAGCTGCGCGGAATTTTCCGATACGTGGTGAATGCGATCCCAAAGACCGCCTCTCAGGCATAGTCCTGCGTAAAAGTGGCTCACTGCAGGCAGTACTTCATTGTAAGCTTTCCGGAAATCCGGATCTGTGCGGACACTGCTCAGATGACCTGCGAGACTCCAACTGTCTGAAAGAACTTCCAGTGCCTTCTCCATTCCGGCGATCACATTTTCGTAATCGCAGGCACTCAGGGGTAACTTCTCGATGGATGCCAACTGCTCATCGGCGAGGCCAATCGCCTCCTGGATGTCCGATACTAAACAGTTTGCGGTTAGCGTAGACCAGTCGACGGGGCGTTCACGATTGAGAAAGGGACGTTCGTTCACTTTGAGCATTGTTCGCTACCTTGCCATTTGATTCGTCCGAAGCAAGACGTCAGTCGAAATTCATTGATTCGGATTGCCAACCTCGCACCCATCCTTCCAGTTTCTCCTCAGTGAGATTTTCAGTATCCCACACGACTTTTTATAAATATGCCGAGCCCGCTTCAGAGTCTGTAGCGGAGTTGCGACTGTGCCCAATGTCCGGACCGTGGCAGACCGTCCTGTCCCGGAATTTGGTGGTCGATCCAGATGTTCCCGTAGGTTCGTTCGAAGATTACTGGGGGAACCGAGTTGAATACTTCGCGATTCCGTTCCGACACCCAACTCTGGAAATAGCGTCTTCGTCAGTGGTTGAGACCGCCCATCAGGCCCCAGTCAACTATTGTGCAGACGTAACGGTAGCAGAGGCCAGACAGATCCTGTCCCGATCCGCGTTGAGCTCCATAGACTACCGCCGACCAACCCGCTTAGTTCCTCTGGGTGCCGTCTTAAGACCTCTGGAAACAGAATTCTATCGCTCTAGCGCTCCTCTCGTCGAAACCGTTCTGACGATCAATCAATGGATCTACGAAAATTTTAAATACGTACCGGGAGCGACTGACGTCAGCACTCCACTTAAGAACGTTATTCAAATGAGAAAGGGCGTCTGCCAAGATTTTGCCCACGCAATGCTATCCATACTTCGGACGGCAGGAATTCCGGCACGGTACGTAAGCGGCTACATAGAACCAGTCGACCCAACAATTCCAGGATCAGAGTTAGTAGGATCCGCGGCAAGCCACGCTTGGATAGAAGTAAGTCTCCCCGGAAATCGATGGTGGGGCCTGGATCCAACAAACAACCAAGTAGTAGGCGACCGCCACATTAAGGTAGCAACAGGCAGAGATTACCACGACGTAGCCCCATTCCGAGGAACATTCCGAGGCGTCTTGGAACAAAACCTTAAAGTTTCAGTTGATATCAATCGTTCTTAAAAAAATTTGATTTAATAGGTCAGACAAATTAGTATTGACGGAGGCCGTTAGGAAGCGGTAGTTTTGGAGCATGAGTCGGAGACGAAAGG
>CEOD01002791.1_pt1 | contig 49053 bp, 38 predicted proteins | sample 530341 | NCBI WGS metagenome assembly CEOD01 (sample SAMEA2619950, study PRJEB7988) | marine metagenome | isolation source: saline water (ENVO:00002010), including | reverse complement strand
GATGGAATCTGTATACCGCGCAAACGGGATTGCCTGCCGCCTTCACAATCTCGCTGCAGACAACGAAGGTGCGACGGTTCTGGACAATGAATGAGCCACTCCTGCAGGTAGCACTGCGCTGCCCAGAGATACCTCAAAATACTGGCAATGTGGGACGACTGTGCGCAATCACTGGTGCGCGCCTACACCTGATCCACCCTCTCGGTTTTACGATCACCGATCGTCATTTAAAGCGGAGCGGGATGGACTACTGGCATTCCCTGGATCTCCAGGAGCACAAGGATTGGGAGCACTTTCAGGACAACGTGCGCGGCACTCGTATCTGGCTATTCACAACCAAGGCCACTCGCAGCTATTGGGATGTCGAATACCGTCCCGGTGACCTACTTCTTTTCGGAAACGAAGGACATGGCTGCCCTGACAACGTCCATGACGCAATCGGTGATGAACACCGGGTACGCATACCTCACCCGCGGTCTGATCTCCGCTCGATCAACCTCGCGACCAGCGTGGGCATTGCAGTGTATGAAGGCCTTCGCCAATTGAGAGGACCTTCGCTCTAACAGTCGCTCCCCTACGGGCTCAAGCGGGCCACATCCCAGCGACCATCCGCCTGAACCCGATACTCGAAACGGTCGTGCAACCGGCTCGGCCTCCCCTGCCAGAACTCGATTCGCTGTGGCCGCAAACGGTAGCCACCCCAAAAATCCGGTAAAGGTATCTCACCCTCGCCAAACTTCCGCTTCATCTCTTCGAGTTTCATTTCGAGAAATTTCCTCGAAGTAATAACCGAGCTCTGATCGGACACCCACGCACCTAATCGGCTGCCGCGAGGACGACTGGCAAAATAGCGCAAAGATTGAAGAGTCGAAATTTTCTCACATTCCCCCTCCACAATTACCTGCCGCTCCAGGTCGATCCACGGGAAGAGAATTGATGCGGCCGCATTCCCGGCCAATTGCTTAGCCTTCCGACTCCGATAATTGGTAAAAAACACAAACCCATCCTCGTCAAAAGCCTTCAACAGGACCATTCGCTGTGACGGACGCCCACTCTCGTCGACTGTGGCTAGTGAGATCGCATTGGGTTCGTTGAGTTCGGCCTCCTTCGCCTGATTGAACCAGGATCGAAACTGATCGACCGGATGGGCCGCGAGATCTTCACGATTCAACCCAGCCTGAGTATACTCCCTGCGCAATGATCCAATATCTACCATTCGGCTCACATTGACAGATTCTGGACGCTGGGGCAAACCCACCGTTGCTATCCCTTCAAATTCGGCATAGGATCCCCTCTATGCGAAACCGCTCTCACTTTCTCGCCTTCCTCGTGCTCATAAGCTCGGTTGCTTGCTGTGGGAGCGCACTCTACGCCGATTCTAATCCGGACGCCGAAGTCAAGTCCTTCACCTTCCGTAAATTCAACGACCAAGGACTCCGTCTCTGGGATCTCTCGGGGAAGGAAGCCATTTTCGTCAACGACAACGTCATTCGCATGATTGAGATGCAACTGGCAATCACTTCGACAAAAGATGAGGGTGAGACCGTATTGAGGAGCCCGAACGCCCGAATATATGTGGAAGAAAATCAGGCGACCGGAGATGGCTTCCTATTCGTAGAAGGAAACGGTTTTCGCGCTGAAGGCAAAGATTGGGAATGGCGTGGGACTGAGAGAAAAATTGAAATTCGGAAAGGTGCGAAGGTTACGTTTGACGAGGCGATTCGTCGGATCCTTAAATAGCGCCCCACACCATTTCCGGAAATGCCAGCCCGATCATCCTATCTTTCTATAATATTCTGCCTAGTGAGTCAGCTCTCGGCGACTCCCGTCCAAGAATCAACCTCACCAACCGGCCAAACCCAGACAGAACCGACTCCCAAGGAGGACGGGAAAACCGTTATCACGAGCAACCGTCTCGAAGTGATCAACACGGAAGAGGGAAACCGATTCATTTTTGAAGGAGACGTGGTTATAACGGGTGAGGATTTCACTGCAAACTGCGAACGGATGGAGGTTCGGACGGACTCGAAAGGCAAAGACGACTTCGGCGCAATTTCCGTAATCGAAGCGACCGGAAACGTGACCGTCCAACAGCAGAGTCGAATCGCTACAGCCGGCCGCGTTTTAATTCATCCGGAGAAAGACGAATTGATCCTCGAAGACAACCCCGTCGTTCGCGACGAAAACGGCACGGTGAGCGGGTACCGCATGATACTCCACGGAGAGAATCGAACGATCTCTGTCGAGCCGGGGCCCGAAGGACAACAACCCCGCGTAGAACTGCCTTCAATTGAATCGATTCGCGAGAGCAGTGAGAATGAGTGATCTTCCCCCTCTTACCTCGATTCAGACTGAAGGGCTCACCCGGGACTTCGGAAAACGCAGAGTGGTCAACGACGTTGGCCTGAATGTAAACGCCGGCGAAATCGTGGGACTCCTCGGCCCAAACGGCGCAGGCAAAACCACCACATTTTACATGATCGTCGGCTTGATCGAGCCGAGTGCAGGAAAAATTCTTCTTCGAGGGGAGGATGTCACCGAACTCCCGATGTACCGCCGAGCCCGGCAAGGCATCGGCTACCTCCCACAAGAAGCATCGATCTTCCGAAAAATGACGGTTCGCAATAACCTAATTTCGGTACTGGAAACCCTCAAGATCCCCAAAAAGGAACGTGAAGAAGCAGCAGACGAGAAGATCGAGCAGTTCGGCCTCGAGAAGATCGCGCACCAAAAAGGCTATACCCTCAGCGGAGGGGAACGTCGGCGAGTAGAAATCGCCCGAGCACTTGCCACCCGCCCTCAGTTTCTCCTGATGGACGAGCCCTTCAGCGGAGTCGACCCGATCAGCGTCGACGACGTACAGACAATTATTCGAGATCTAAAGAAAGTCGGTATTGGAATTCTCATTACCGACCACAACGTACGCGAAACGCTCGAAATCACTGACCGATCCTATCTACTCTACGAAGGAAAGGTACTCTGTGAAGGGAATCGCGAAACACTCTTGAACGATCCCTCTGCGCGCAAATTCTATCTTGGCGAAGGATTCCAAGCGTAAACTTCCGATGGGAATCGGCCGAACATATACGGCCAGCTATGATTTGGACTCGTCTCTTTGCGCATAGGGGATCAAAGTTGAGACCAGATGAAACCCACGGATAAATTCATTGAAAGCATTTCGGTTCGCGAATTCTACGAATCCTGCCGAGATCCCCTTAAACTAGAACTAATCTGCGGCGAAGAGAACTTGGATCGGATGATCCGGGAGAAGAGTCTGAACCGCCCCGCCCTCGCGCTTACTGGGTACTTCCGCTTCTTCGCAAATCGACGAATCCAGCTTTTTGGAGCCGGGGAAATGGGACATATCCGCGACAGCGACCCGGAAGTAATCGAAAAAGTACTCTGCCAGATCGCGCGCAAGAACATCCCTTGCATACTGATCAGCCGCAATCTAGCACCGACCCCCGTTTTGCTCAAAGTTGCGAAGCGATTCAAAATCCCTCTCTTTCGTTCGACCCTGAAGTCCAAAACCCTCACCACAGAAGCGACTCTCATCCTCGAAGAACGCTTCGCGCCCCGCAAAACACTCCATGGTACCCTAATGGACATCCGCGGCGTCGGAACTCTCCTACGGGGCGAGAGCGGCATCGGAAAGAGTGAGTGCGCTCTCGCACTCATCGAGAGAGGCTTCAGCTTGGTTGCAGACGACCTCACCCATCTGCGACTATTGCGCGATCACGAAGTCGTTGGAAGCAGTTCAGACCTGAGCCGGGGATATATGGAATGCCGGGGTATTGGTATTATCGACGTCGCCAAACTCTTCGGGGTCCACTCGGTTCGTCTCGAGAAGCGCCTCGACCTCGTAATCACCTTCGTCAGTTGGACTCCCGACATTCAGGAAGAGCGAACCGGACTGGATCAAGAATTCATGGATATTCTCGGACAGAAGATCCCCCACAGCACGATACCGATCCGCCCAGGTCGGGATATGGCCCGTTTAGTGGAAGTGGCTGCGATGGTGCAGGCACTTCGAATCCTCGGCCATGACGCAGCTAAGGAATTTAACGAACGGCTGATTCGAAAGATGTCCGGACAAATCGGGTAATCACTCCGAGTTTCAATTTTTTTTTCGTAGGATTTCCGGTGAATTCGGGTGGCAAAAAGGCCACTTAGAGAAGTACGGCCGAGAGGAAATCCTCAGCCATCCTCTGCGTACAAGCCACTCCGCGTGCAGGCCAATATCTTTCAACATAAAAATCCGAAACTTATCCTCATTACCACTGTGAATAACTTGTGCGTAAGTTCATCTTGCTTCACCTCCCAGCTCGCGAATGATGGTTCTATCAACTTCGAAAAACGAGGTAAACGCCTTCTACTTTTCTCTGGAGTTCGTACTTATTCACAATGACAGGCATCCAGAAATCCAGAGAATAAGTTTCATAAACAGCTAATAAAAAACATCTTACAAACCTTCAAAGCCAAATTGCACCGATTTGGCCAGAGGCACCTTTCATCTCATTTCCACTACTCGATCCCTTTCGTTTTCAAGACCTTACAGTCTTCTCAAATTTAAGGCTTCACCGCATCCATTCCTGTTAATAATTTTCGTCGAAACCGTTTCTAATGTCATCAACCACTCAATTGTCGCACCTATGGAACGAAACCTGTGAACGGTTTCGCAGTCGCCTGAACCCAGACATCTTCGAAATGTGGTTCAAGCCGCTCTCCTTCGGTGAGGCAACCGAGCAACGTGTCCTGATCCTCGCTCCGAACGATTTCGTCTCTATCTGGCTCCAAGACAACTATCTGGAGATCATTCGGGCGGAGATTGCTGAAGTTTTCGGTGGTCCCCGCGAGGTGGTGATCTCTGTCAGTGACGAGAACAAAGAAGCCCCCGTACGCTCAAACCGTACTACGACGGCCGCCAAACCAGAAGCAAAGAAGCGCACCGTTGACCGGACATTTGTCCCAGAATCGGCACCAGCGGCCTCCTACTCGGGCATCAACCCGAAAAACACCTTCAACAATTTTGTTGTCGGAGCCGGAAATCAACTGGCTCACGCAGCATCTATCGCCGTCGCAAACTCTCCTGCAAGGGCCTACAATCCCCTCTTTATCTACGGAGACACCGGTCTCGGCAAAACCCACCTGATGCACGCCATTGCCCATCAGGTGCTCTCTGCGAAGCCGAACGCAAAAATCGCCTATATCTCGACTGAGAAGTTTACGAATAAGTTTATCACGGCGATTCAGGAGAACAAACTGACAGCCTTTCGCCGGCGTTTCCGCAAAGCGGATATTCTGTTGATCGACGACATTCACTTCCTCTCTGGCCGCGAGCGAATTCAGGAAGAATTTTTCCACACCTTCAACGAGCTCTTTGAAAATCAGAAGCAGATCATCCTGACAAGCGACCGGCCGGCCAGTGAAATTGCCAGACTGGAAAGCCGCCTGGTTTCGCGCTTCCAATGGGGACTGGTCGCCGACATTCAATGTCCGGACCTCGACACTCGCCTCGCCATTCTCTCGAAAAAGGCCAAGGCAATGAGCGTGGATATTCCAGCCGATGTCATGGAATTCCTGGCGGAGAAAGTCTCTCGGAATGTTCGCAGAATGGAAGGTGCCCTCACCCGGGTAGCGGGATACGCAGCACTCATTCGCGACCCTCTTTCGGTCGACGTGGTCGAACGACTCCTTTCCGATGTTCTTCAGGAAGAACTCTTTAATCAGGTCACGATCGAAAAGATCCAGAAAAAGACGGCTGAGTACTATCATCTCCGCGTCGCCGATCTTCTCAGTCGCCGCAGACCCGCGAAGATCGTGGTACCACGCCAAGTTTCCATGTACCTCAGCCGTCAGCTCACCGATCACTCCTTGGTGCAGATCGGGGATGCCTTCGGAGGGCGTGACCACGGTACAGTCATCAATGCGATCCGCGCCGTTGAGAACATGATGGAACAAGATCAAACGATGCGTCGCAGCATTGACTATTTGACCAAACAACTTTCCGAGAATAGATCCTAACAATGGAACTCGACGCTTCGCAAAAACAACAGGTCGCCCAATGGGCTGCCGAAGGAGAATCCCTCTCCAATCTTCAGGAAAAAATCTCAACGGAATTCGGGGTCAAAATGACCTATATGGAAACCCGTTTTCTGATCGAAGACCTTGAAATCGATCTATCGGTTGGAGAACCCACCCCCGAGGAGGAAGAAACCACCGAGGAAGAGTCATCCGGAGAAGCAACTGAGGAAGTTGTCGACCTTGAAGACGCTGGATTTGACGGGGCAACTGGCTCAGGTCGCGTCTCTGTCTCCGTTGACAAGATCACTCGACCCGGCTCCGTCGTCAGCGGCGACGTCACTTTTTCCGACGGCAAGACCGCCGGATGGATGCTCGACCAACTCGGCCAGCTCCGCTTGATCCCAACCGAGGAGGGCTACCAACCTGGTCAGGATGACATTCAGGCCTTCCAAACGGCCCTCCAAGCAGAGCTACAACAGCAGGGCTTCTAAAAATTTAAATTCAGCCGGATACCGGCTTGACTTCACTCTGAATCCTCAGAGGATTTCCCTTTTGCCGCGGGTATAGTTTAGTGGTAAAACCTCAGCCTTCCAAGCTGATGATGTCGGTTCGATTCCGTCTACCCGCACCAACTTAAGTTGGTTCAGTTTTTCAATAACTACTCGGCAAAAGTCTCACTTGAATTCGCAGGAACGGGCTGGGCAGCTTCCAGAAAAGCTAAAGAATTTTTCGAGGGCTCAAAATGCTACTGATCGAATCAAGCCAACCTTCCCCGTGATCCCTCGCCTCTACTCGCTTGGGGCCTTCAACATCTCGTCGACCGCCTTGGCAGCGAGAAACAATGGGAACTCCGAACCCTCAGCCTGTATACTCACGAGACTGGTCCCGCGCAGAAAATAGAGGCTCGAACGGCTCGATGGCCCCTCGCCCTCTCCCACGGACACCTCAACAACGCAGAGATCTCCGATCATCCGTTCACCATCAATTTCATAGCGATCGAGCAACAATTCCAATGGAAGTGAATTGGAGGCTAGCGTCTCCAACAGTTGCACCTGTGCCCGCTGAACCGAAGCTGTGTGCTCTATCTGTACGTAAGCGACCACTTCTTCATCCCGATCGAGAAAGACGAACTTTTCGCGAATCTCCGTCGCCCGTTCTCGAAGTGTCTTCCTCTCAAAAGAATAGTCCGTCAACTGAACAACACCGAAGTCGCTTCTGCCTAACCTCACAGTGCTCTGGTCACTGCTGATCTCGATACCAAACGCATCCTGAAGAGCCTGAGCTCTCTGAGAAATCTGAACAGTACCGGACTCCCCGGAAGCCAGTACGCTCCCGAAAGAAAGCGTTAAACAAAAGACAAAGACCTTACGTATTCTCATATCGACTCTACCTACTTTTTTCACAGTTCATTTCCCTTCACCTAGTACACATCGATGAGATTTGTCGTGATGATCCCACTCGGAATCAGCCACGATATCGAGACCTCGTCATCGGTCGACGAATCAATGACATCGGAGAGATATTGCTCTTCGCTAACTCCCGTAATCGGTCCGAGAATCGCGTCGTAAAACTTGTCCTGGTAGCTGGCAACGGCATGATTCCCAAAATAGGTACGATCAGGCTCTAGCAAATCTTCACCAACTATTTTCTCCCCCGACGTCGAATTGGGGTAGAAAGGATTATTGCATGCCCCCTCTCCGATCAGGTCGATAATGTTCATGTACCCGCACCGAAGCATAGAGATGTAGAGGACATCGATCCCAAGCTGGCGACTCAAGCTACTGATCGCAGCGGCCTGATCATAACAATTAATAACATTGCCAGCGGATTTTTCCATATACCCGGAAAGATCCATTTCGACCCCGTAAGGAGAAGAGGTTCTCTTGCTGGCGTAAACTGGCTTCCCAGTGTTCACATCATAGGTTAAGCCATGCCCTGAATAGAGGAAGCTGGTCATCGCGGAGACCGTGGCGACATCAGCCTTTCCATGCGCACCTGAGTCGACCATTGCAAACTCGAGTGACGATACCCATGGGTTTCGCGAACTGTCGACAAGCTGGTCCCACGGAGCCACCGGCGTGTCCCAAATCGTATAGACCCGATGATCTGAAGTTTGGGCGAATTCCAAAGGACTAATGGCATCACCATCGATTGCCAAAATCATCCACTTCCATACTTCATCAGATCGGTACACCGAGTCCGGAGTGGTACCAACAATGGAGAACTCTACATACTCACTTTCATCGAAACCCGCGGTATCTGGATTATCCTCTCCTTCGGCAGAAACACCGTCCACAAAGTACACCGTTGTTTCTTCGGTATCGCCTAGCGCACCGTCAACATCAACAGAGACCCCCTTGATCGTCATCGAAGAAACATCAGGCAACCCCATCGGGATACGAACCAATATCGTAACCGCGCGATTCCGGATGTGTGCGGCCGCCTTATTCTGCCCACCCCTCACATATTCGGGAACGGAAAACGACTCGGAATAGGAGTCTCGAATGTTCAAACCATCGGTCGTCGCCGCTGACGGATCGTAGTTAAAGGCAATCCTATCAACCGAAATAATGACGTCACCCTGATCAGAAACAGTCGGATTCGTACCGGCCAGATATTCAACCGCATTGCTCATTCCATCCTGATCCGGGTCCCCATCAGCCAGTTGAACTAAACTCTCAAAGTAGAAGTTCTCCCAATCGTCCGGAAGTCCATCCGGCTCCATATCGATACTCACAGAGGGCTCGAGGCCAGCAACGAACTCATCGAAATCATTAATTTGATCACCGTCCGAATCGATCAATTCATCAGACGTCCCGAGCAGACTCTCTTCAAACGCCCCCAATAAATCACCATCCGCGTCGACCTCGCCGACATAAACCACTCGAAAGAACAACGGACTATCAAATCCATCCACTACTGTGTACGAAAAATGGGCCACGGCCCCCTCGCCGGTAAATACTGAGCCTGCTTCCATCCAAGACCCATGCAAATCGCTAGCCCATTGTAGCTGATATTGCTTCCCCACAGCGGCGGGTAGCGACAGAGACAGCGTTTCGAAATCTACGGCCTTAAGCCAAAGAGCGAAATAGGAATCGCCGTCGAGAGGATTGGTTCCCCAAGCCGATTCGAGTCGATTGCTCCAGCCGTCACCATCGGGATCATCAAGCGCGGTCCCATCTGCCAAACCGTACCAATCTGCGAACACATCGGAGACCTGATCCTCGTCCAAATCAACTGCGGACGCAAAATGTGGGACCACCTGAAACGCGGCGACGAAGACTCCGAAACCGAGCAGGCGAATGCCACGCTGAAAGCAGCAAAACGATCCCTGTAAAACAGGAAAATGGGGAAATGAACGCATGGGGGATACGCCGAGCCGGCATAGTCGAGGTAACAGCCCAACTCAGCGGCAAAAGACTAGCGTGACTCAATCTGAACGGTGGTGATTCGCAAGAATAATAAGTCAATGCGCCGACCAGGCCCTTATGTCGATCAACCGAACCCCCAAGCAAAACGATCAACCCGGACCCTAGAGGGCACAAACAAGCAATGAGAGAAGAGACATCCGCCTTAACATACCTCGTGGTAATCTACAGCCTCAACAGGGGTGTCCGCGATTACGAAGACGCTACATATTTGATGGCCGAGGGCTCTTTCAAGCATTGCCCGTATTTAGGAAAAGAACGAACAAGGGGTACGTTTGCTACGGGAGGAATACGAAGAGTGACGTTTGGACGAACAATCGATCCGTATTTCTTGTTGGAACAGCGTACTGGGTGCACCGTTCCACCACGTTGGACCTAGTTTCGGACCCAATAGGACCTATGACCGACGAGAGCGTCTTCCCAGGACGAGGAAGCCGGTGGCAGCACCTAAGAACAATGCCGACATCGAAGGTTCGGGAACGATTGAAAATGAGTCGTACTGAACTGTCGTTCCGCCACTACCTGATCCACTGCGTGCCCGCAGTCCCATCGCCGATCCGTCGTAACCGGTCGCGGCCGTATCGAAGGGGGTAATCACTATTGAATCAGAGCTCACACCGTTTGTGAGATCTAAGGTCAAGGTGAGAACTGTTCCTGAATATGAGCCGTTTGCCGTGAGCGTATAACTCGTTCCCGTACTAAACGAAAGCGATGAGGTTTTCGAGTCGTTTACGGTACTACCAGTACCCGTACCACCCAAATTGATGGCTCTCAACGTTCGATTGGACGAGAAATCGACCAAGATAAAATCGGAGGGGGTCTCGCTATTCCCCAAGAGCGCCATACCCCAGTTTGAGGTACCCGAGTTCGTCGCGGTTACAGTGAAAGTTGTACTGATAGAGAAGTCGGCATAGGTGGAACCCAGCCCCGATGCGGTGACCATCGCTGTCCCTGAAGTGGCTTGCTCTGAATTAGAGTAAGTAAAAACACCAGCACCACTATCAAGTGTCCATTCTGCACCGGGGTTCTCCGTGAAATCTGCCACTGAACTGGAAAAATCGTTCGAGTACGGGATCGAAACAGTGGCCGACTGAAGCGAAATCGGGAGGGCAATCAGCGAAGCTACGAGAGCAAAAGGCGTGAAGGAAAATTTCATAACGATGCAAAAAATATAGAAAAACAGGAAAAAAATGCGAAGGAAAAAGTGCCGGCACAGAACGGACGGGGCATCCGTCATACGCCGGAGATTTCCTGAGAATATTGCGTTCTGCCCTCCTCAAGCCGAGAAAGCACGATAGCTGCTGTCCCAGCACGCCTTGACGGCCCAATAGTTCGGTCCCCCACTATCGCACGGAGACACTCATATAACCCCTGCCTAAACCTCCGGAAGGAGAAACCGATCACTCCATCCCAGTTAGATCGATCCGCCCGGCAATCTTTTTCCGAGAGCCCATCCCTGTTCAACCAACTCAATGCCGCGACTACCAACAACTGGCGCGACCGATATTCGGCCTCATGGCCTTCAAATGGGCGGTCATCAGTTCCTCTTTCAACTCTGCAAAATGAGAACGCTCCCTAAATTCATTGAATATATTCCGCTTCTCGTAGGGATCCTCATCGTGATCGTAACACTCCCATTCGTCGGACTCCGGGTACCAACTCAGCCGATACCGCTCATCATAGATCGTAAAACTTGCCGGAAATTTCGCTCCTTGGCACTGAACTAAAGCACGGTTCCTACTTTCGCGTCTCCCAAGTAAGCTCTGACCGTCGATAGCATGTTCGATCTCAATCCCAGCCAAATCGCATATGGTAGGAAAGAGATCCACTCCGCTAATGGGCAAATTGGTACTCAGAGGAAGCCGTCCAGTCGGATCACGAACAATACATGGGACATGATTGAGCGCGTTCGACGGCAACTCCTTCTTCCCCACCAACCCAAATTCGCCCAAGTAGTCACCATGATCGCTGGTAAACACGACAACCGTATTATCCCAAAGACCACTATCTTTCAGCGCTTGAACGGCTCGACCAACCGCCCTATCGACCAGATGATTCTGGGCATCCGTATAACGGCGAACTAAAGCAATATTTTCGGGTCGATCCTCGAAGAACCTTACTCCTTTTTTCGGCCACGCCGAAGGCTTGCCCTGTAGGTCCTCAGCGACCGCGCCAGGCCTCAGGTAGTCATGGCTTGCAAATTCTTCGGATAGCTCTGCCGGAGGGGTGAAAGGAAGATGAGGGTCTGGGAAGCTCATCCAAAGAAAGAAGGGTGACTGCTTCGCTTCCTCGCTCATGAGGAAAGTAACCGCTCGATCCCCTACCCATGTACTGTGGTGGAATTGCGGTGGGATACGACCTGGGTAGAGGTTGGGCACTCCGGTTTTCTGAGCATTCGGCTCGCTCAAAGCCTTGTCGACCTCGGGTGCAACCTCTTTTAACCACTGCCGATAGTGTCCAAAGACATTCCGCTCACCATGATGCAATGTCAGGTCAACGTGCTCAAAACCGTAGTAAGGGCCGTGCCAATCTTCCATTTTTCCTTCATGCCACAACCAATGATTTTCAGGATGCCTTTCATCGGGAGAAGCCTGGGTTGGAGTGAGGTGGAGCTTTCCGATTGAACGGGTATGATACCCCCCACGAGCGAGCAACTCCGGTAAAGTCGTTGCATGGGATTCGAGAGGCCCCAAATCCGCCCTCTCCGGCGCATGCGCAACCATGTCCCGATTCGGCAGCGGAATACCATTTGTGACCACACCATGCCTGGAGGGCATTTGGCCGGTAAAGAACGAGGCCCGTGACGGCATGCAAACTGGATTCGCCGTAATGAACCGAGAGTACAATGCACCCTCCGATGCAAGCGCATCCAAATGAGGGGTCACAGCGTGAGGATTTCCCGTACAACCGAGACTATCGTAGCGCTGTTCGTCAGTACATATCCACAAGATGTTCGGCTTATTCTTTTTCATACAAATACCGCCCCCACTAAACCGATCCCAACAAGGTCCAGCTCTCTGTTGTATTCGTAAGCTGATTACACATAAGAAGTTACTAAAATATCAAAATAAGTTCACCGATCGCTTCAGTCAACGAGAAGTATCTCGGAAGGTTCCAATTCCAACGCTTTCCAGCATTCACTTCCCTGAGATCGATAGGGTCCAGATAGACTGAAAGGCGACGATCCTATCTACCGCACAAGATCAATGCCCCTAGCTTTTATCGAGACCGGCGCCTCCGAATGAACGAATATAAAAAAAGTTTACTCCGAGGCACGAGAGACACCAAAATTTTGGCGGTAACCCAGGTCCTCCAAGCCATCGGCGCCGCCGCAGTCGACCGCCTCCACACCAACCTCCTACGTAGTGCTTGCGGGATTCCAGAACACTCGTACGGGATCCTTCTTCGAGGAATGAGGAAAGCAGGATCGACTCTACAGCCCACGCCAAGAACAAGCCGAAAGAATTTAGGTCCGGAGAATCCCCTTGGATTTTTCCGCTAACCGATCTCCACCTGTAGGACTCCCTAGCGCAAGAATGCTTCGTGCAAACCACCATCCACGTTGAAGACAAGACCGGTAGTTTTCGAGGAGCGGTCTCCGGCCATAAAGAAAATAGCTTCGGCTTGGTCCTCAGGCGTGATCGGCGAATTCGTTAGTGTGCGACCGGCGTAAAAACCAGCCAGCTTGTTGCGAAGCTCTTCCGTGCTCTCATCCTCCGAATAGGCGATACTATACTTCTTCAGAGAAGCCATCACCCGCTCTCTGGGAAACATCAACGATCCCTTGACGACAGTGGCGGGAGCCACTGCGTTTACCCGCGCATAGGGTGCCAACTCTACCGCGAGCTCACGTACGATGTGATTGCTAGCCGCCTTCGACGAATCATAGGCAACAGAACCTTTCTTGGCGACAACTGCGTTTACCGAGGTGGTAATCACCACCGAACTTTTCATGTGCTTGCCTTGCGCCATAAAGATCTTCTTCGCCGCGTCGGCAACAAGGTAGGGTCCAATCGAATTGATCTTGAAGACGAGCTCCCATTGCTTGACCGAAAATTCGCCATCGACATTGGGTGCCATGAAAATGCCCGCTGTCAGTATGACCGAATCAATGCCCCCGAAAGCGTAGACAGCCTTATCGTAGGCGGCTTGAATACTTTCACTGTCGGTGATGTCAATCTTCACGCCAATCACATTCCCACAGGAGGAAACCCCTGTTCCAGCTACACCGATTCCTTTACCGATTTTCGCGGAAATCTCGTCAGCGGTCGCCTGCGCGGCTTCCTCGTTCAAGTCGGCACACACCACATGCGCACCTTCCCGGACAAACCGAATCGCTGTCTCTCTACCGATCCCCGATCCAGCCCCAGCGACAACGACGACTTTTCGAGCGAATTCTTTCTCCTTCGGCATGCGTTGAAGCTTTGCCTCTTCGAGCGCCCAATACTCGATGTCGAAGGCCTCTTGGCGTGGTAGCCCAATGTATTCATCAATCGCCTCCGCACCGCGCATCACACCGATAGCACAGTTGTAAAACTCTGCCGTAACACGGGATTCCGACTTATTTTTGCCGAAGGCGATCAAACCTAGCCCGGGAATTAAGATCACGGTTGGATTCGGGTCTCGCATCGCCGGCGAGTCCGCATGCTTGCACGACTCGTAGTAATCAGCGTAGTCCGCACGATACTTCTCCAAACCTTCAACTACCAGCTGTTTCAAACTCTCAAGATCACCGCTCGCAGGATCCCACTCAACATACATTGGCTTAATCTTAGTCCGCAAGAAGTGGTCAGGACAGGAGGTCCCTATCTCTGCAAGACGCTTCGCATCTGCTGAATTCACGAACTCAAGTACCGCTTCATCACGGTGAACCGTACCGATAAAGCGTGCCTTCTGAGACACCTCACCACGAAGAAACGGCAACAATTCAATCGTGATCCGTTCCGCTACTTCGTCAGCCAAGGGTCCATACTTTTGACCACCAAATGTGTCGGCCCCTCTTTCCTTCGAAGCGATAAAAGCACCCGCTTTCTCAATCAATTCAAGGGTGAGCTCGTAACAGGCCTTATCATCATCAGCCCAGTTAATGAGTCCGTGCTGGCCCATATTGATGCCCACACAGTCGGGGTTATTTCGAAAAACTTCCTGCATCTGAAGCCCAAGATCAAAGCCGGGCCGCTGCCAAGGCAGGTACGCCAACTGGTCTCCGTAGATCTCTTTCGTCAATGCCTCTGAATTTTTACTGGCTGCGATGGCAATAAATGGAATCGGATGCATGTGGTCGACATGCTTTGCCCCGATAAAACTATGCAAAGGGGTATCGATCGATGATGGTCGCGGATTGAGATTGAATGTTGTATGTGGATACATACTAACCATCTCGTCTTCGATCGCGGTCTTCGCTCCGTTCGGTTTCGTTTGGCCGTAAATATTTTGCAGCGCGATGAGCTTCTCTTGGTAAAGCGAAGAAAAATTCTCCAACTTCGCGGTACGAAGATCTCCACCCGAACCTTTGACCCAGAGAATCTCCACTAATTCTCCGGATAGCGGGTCCGTCTCATCCAACTTCGAAGATGTGTTGCCGCCACCCGTATTGGTAATCCTTTGGTCTTCGCCAAGTATGTTCGAACGATAAACCAAGCGCTCGACCGGGCTCAATTCACCGGCCACCGAATCGTCCCAGAGATAACTAACGTGTGTAAAATCAGAATGGTGGGTGCTCATTTGTTTTTTTGGGTTTTTCGGCGAAAATATCTTTGTTTTTGTGGCTTTAATCGGATGAAACCGGTTTAAACCCACATTTGTCAACATACATCTTGCATATTTCCAAATTGGTCTAATGGTAGGGGTCATGCTAGCTCCGGAAAGACATCAGCAAATCCTCGCCCTCATCGAGCGGAACGGCACCGTGCGTACCAACGAGCTAGCAGAGAAACTTCAAGTTACCGACGAGACGATCCGACGCGATCTCCAGATCCTCTCAGAAAATGGTCAGCTAATCCGAGTGCACGGCGGCGCGAGTACAGCCAGCGGTCGCCCCGCTCTCAAATCCTTTATAGAACGCAGTAGTCTCAATACAGACGCCAAACAAGCGATCGCAAGGACCGCCCTGCAATACGTCGAACCTGGGAAAACCTATGCATTCGATAGCAGTACCACAGCGAACACCCTCGTTTCGATTCTCCCCGAGCAGCCCCTTCGGGTCCTTACCAATGCATTCGCAGTCATAAACCGACTCGTCCAATATGATAATATCGACCTCATATCCACCGGGGGTCGCTATCATTCAAAGACACAAACTTTCATCGGAAGCGAAAGTATTGAAACGCTCCGCCGTCACAATGTGAACGTAGCCTTTGTTTCCTGTATCGGCGTAGACCCGGTCCGGGGCGCCAGTGAAGGATTTGAAGAGCAAGCCGTATTTAAGGAGCAACTCGTCCACTACGCGGAGAAAACCTTTCTACTCGCCGACTCCAGTAAACTCAATCAACGGTCCGACTACTATTTCGCCGGTCTCAAGCAGATCGATGGTATCATTACCGACAAATCTATTCCGGCCGAGGTCGTAGATGCTTTTTCTACTGCAGGTTGTACTGTAATCATCGCAGAATAGCCGGGTAGACCAATTAACGATCTGTCATGAGTCAGAAAAAAGTATATCTCGCCGTCGATATCGGTGCCGGCAGTGGTCGCGTACTGGCGGGAGAGTATTTCGAAGATCGCATAGACCTACGTGAACTCCATCGCTTCGAGAATATTCCAGTCCAGCTCTCCAGCGGGTGGCACTGGAACATGGACTCGCTCTTCGAAGATATCCTCAAAGGCCTAAAAATGGCAGCAGAGAGATATGGCGACTCCGTCGTTAGTCTAGGGATCGATACGTGGGGAGTGGACTACGGGCTCCTCGATGAAGAGGGCCACTTGCTAAACATGCCCTACCAGTACCGGGACCGCCGCACGGACGGTCTGATGGAGGTGGTATTTGAGAAGGTTCCCAAAAAGGAAATTTACGAAGCCACCGGCATCCAATTCATGGGTTTTAATTCGCTCTTCCAGCTACTTTCAGAGGTTCAAAGCAACAAGCGAGCCTTTGAGAAAGCAGAAGACTTACTGTTTATACCCGACTTGCTGGGCTACTGGTTAACAGGAAATATGACCCAGGAACGCAGCGTCGCAAGCACTTCGCAGCTCTACAACCCAACTACAAAGAATTGGGACTACAACCTGATCGAAAGGCTCGGACTCCCCAAGCGCCTGTTTAAGACGATTAGCGATCCAGGAGATACTCTCGGCCCATTGGCCACTGATATTGCATCAAAGACTGGCCTGTCAGGCGTCAATGTAATCACGGTGGCAGGCCACGACACCGGAAGCGCTGTCGCAGGAGTCCCGACCCAATCCCCCACTCCCGCCTACATCAGCAGTGGCACGTGGTCACTTATCGGCCTCGAACTTCCAGAGCCGGTAATAAACGACCAGTCATACGAAGACTCCTTCACCAATGAGATTGGTGTCGGGAATACCGTGCGATTTCTGAAGAATATTTGCGGTCTTTGGCTCATTCAGGAATCGAAACGCTACTGGTCAAATGCTGGAGAAGAGATTCCGTATGCCAATATGTCTGAGCTTGCCCTGGGCGCAGCGCCCTTTCGCAGTCTGATCGATCCCGACGAGCCTCGGCTCTTGGAAGCCGGTCGCATTCCCGAAAAGATTCAGGAGATCTGCAAAGAAACAGAACAGCCTATTCCTGAAACCAAGGGCCAGATAATTCGCTGCATTTACGAGAGCCTGGCACTTCGGTACGCGTCCGTATGGCAACGGCTTTTACTCTATACAAAACACCAACCCCAAACCCTTCACATTGTCGGGGGTGGGTGCCAGGACAGGCTACTCAATCAATTCGCCGCAAATGCTATCGGTGTGGAGGTAGCCGCGTTTCCAGTTGAAGCAACTGGCTTTGGTAACATCCTGGCTCAGATGCTTGCAGACGGGGTCATCTCTGGCCTTTCCGAGGGGCGTAAAATTGTCCAAAACTCCTCAGATGTTGAGCTCTTTCTACCCGAAGACTCTGGAATCTGGGCCGAGGCAAAGGTAAGGTACTCTCAGCTCCGTCAATCGGAACCCTATACAGTAAAATGAAAAGTCCCAACCAGATCGAAAATCCCGACGTTATTCTTATCGGGAGCGGAATCATGTCATCGACGCTTGGATCGATGCTCAAAGAACTAAATCCTGAGCTACGAATACAACTCTACGAAATGACCGAAGAGTTTGCGCAGGAAGCCTCGAACGGTTGGCACAACGCGGGCACAGGCCATGCGGGTATCTGCGAACTCAGCTATACACCAAACTACGGGTCCGATGGTGAGGTAGAGATCAGTAAAGCGATTGAGATTTTCCACCAGTTCGAACACTCAAAGCAATTTTGGAGCTATGCCGCCCGCACGGGGATGATCGACAATGTTAACGAGTTCATCAATCCGGTTCCGCACCTTAGCTTCGTATACGGAAAAGAGCAGGTCGACTTTTTGCGCTCAAGGTTTTCCAAGATGAAAAAGCATCACTTCTTTGAAGAGATGACCTACACCGAAGATCGCGACACCATTCGAGAATGGGCCCCACTGCTCCTGGATGGTCGCGATGAGACTCCCCTTGCAGTCACCAAGATGGACCGCGGAACCGATATCAACTATGGCGCTCTTTCTTCGAAGCTCATCCGTTGGCTCGGCAAGCAAGAGGGCTGCGGCTACGCGACAAGCCATCGAATCACCGATCTGACAAAAAATGGAGATCGATGGACCGTTCGCGTTAAAGATCTGAGGTCGAAGCAAACTTTTACGAACACTGCGAAATTCATTTTTATCGGCGCGGGTGGCGGCAGCCTCCCTCTTCTCCAAAAATCAGGAATACAAGAAAGCAAAGGCTTTGGTGGGTTCCCCATCGGGGGGCAGTGGCTGATCTGTGATAAACCAGAGATTGTCGAAAAACACATGGCTAAAGTGTACGGGATGTCCCCGGGAGCGGCACCGACGATGGCCGTCCCTCACCTCGACACACGAATCATCAACGGCAAAAAAGCGATCCTCTTCGGGCCGTACGCAGCATGGACAACCAAGTTTCTCCATGTAGAAGGCAAGGTAACCGACCTCCCCCGCTCAATTCGTCCCGATAATATTGCTTCACTGCTCAAGGTAGGTCTGCACAACATTCCTCTGGTTCGGTACCTTATACAACAAGGGACTCAGAGCATGGCTACTCGAATGAAGGAGCTACGCTCCTTCTTTCCCAACGCGAACGAAAGAGACTGGAAACTCATTGACGCAGGTATCCGGGTTCAGGCGATCAAAAAGGAAGATGGCGACGCCGGTATCGTCCACTTTGGAACAGAGGTGATCACTTCCGCAGACAATTCAGTCTCATCCCTATTAGGCGCATCTCCGGGAGCCTCCGTATCAGCCAACATCATACTTGAGGTGATTAAACGCTGTTTCGCAGATACGCTCAAAACTGAATCAGGCCACAATCGTATGAAAGCTATGATTCCTTCATACGACGAAGATTTGAGCCTTCCTGAATACGCACCTCGTCAACGGGAACTCAGTGAATCCGCTTTTCAAGCCCTCAACTGCGCCGTATAGAGGGAAGAGTCGTCTACTCAAAAGATTCGGGATCAATGCCCCATGATTGACTGAGATTTCCCTGGATCGAAACGGCCTGAATAATCGATGCCCGTGATGCCGACGCAAATCCTCAGCCAAGTGCCACGGTGGAGAACCAATTATTTCGCAAGCACTGTAAAAGCGCTAGCTGACAGCGAAGCTCTCCAAAAGTAATTCCACACTACATTCTTCCGGTACCCGCGGTGCAAGCTAGCGGTTCAGCCCCTGAGATGAAGCGGAATCAGGCTGTGTGGCAAATTTGTGAGCTGCAATAGGAAATAGCCCCTATAAAGAGGCGGCCGGCATGCAAAACACACCGACCGCCCAACGAAAGGAAAACTATGCTATTTACGGCGACGCACGGCGACGTATCCAAGAGCCCGCCGAAGAAAGCGAATCCGCTAGCTTCGGGAACCGCAGTTAGGTACCCCCCGGCATCTACGTAAGCAGATCCCCCATTTAATGTAATCTGAGAAAGCTGCGCACCTGTTAATCCCGAAGAACTTGTACCAAAACGGATGCTGTCTAAGCCCTCGTCAAAATTCGAAATGTCGAGAACTGTGGCGGCAGTCCAACTCAATACACTGCTGTCCATAAAAGCTCGAGGCTGAGTCGCCGGTCCCAAGGTCAATCGCCGAGATATCCAAGAGTGTTAGAGTACCCATGGTATCAGAAAACCCGTTACTCAACAGAGTTCCCCCACTGAATATCATTGTACTTGTATCGGCGATGAGGTCGTCGGCTCCCAAAAAGAGATTCCCACTACCTAGGGTTGTCGATCCGATATAGGCGTTGACGCCATTCAATCGAAGGGTATCGGCTCCGATCAGATTAATTCCATTTGATCCGCTGATGTCCCCATTGATTTGAAATGTTCCCGAGGTTTCTTCTCCAGGCTGATTCCCAGGCATTCTACATCGCCATTGCCACCGGTCGAACCTCCCCAAGTCGGATGGTTGCGAATAGAAAGCACACTCCCCCTTCTCCACTTAACCTCGAAAACAATTATTCACCACGAGTGGTAGCCTATCTGCCAACAAATTTGATCAGGCCTTCCATCCAGTTTCCACCGGCCCCATCTTGGATGGATGTCCAATCCGTTGCAGATTCTACAAATTGGCAAAAAAAAACCTCCTGATCTCAGAAGGTAAAAATGGCTGCCCAGGTAGGGATCGAACCTACGACAAAGTGATTAACAGTCACCTGCTCTACCGCTGAGCTACTGGGCAACGGCAAAGTTGAGAGAGTTGCGGGTTCTCAGCAGTCGATCAACCCGAAAATTCAGAAATTTTCATTTTTTCAAGAGATCCTCGTCAGATCGATTCGGAATCGCCGGATCGGCAACAAGCTGTACGATTTTCAAGAAATCAGAGAAAATCGAAATGGTTTCGCTTGACGGGATACCCACCATCATAGTTTGCTCATTCTTTCGACTCCGGAGAGGTGGCAGAGTGGTCGAATGCGCTGGTTTGCTAAACCGGTGAACCGCCAAAAGTGGTTCCGTGGGTTCGAATCCCATCCTCTCCGCCATTTTTCGACGCCAAGTCGTCAGTCAAAGGTGGGAGATAAGACCCCTTCCGCAGGTGCAACGCAGTAATAACGCGCATCCAACGGATCTTTCCAACCAAACTGCAGTTCAACAGGTCCTTCAAGCCTCAGAGTTAGTTTACGCATAAACCTAACCTTTATTTGAGTAAAAGGTCTCGGCGGGTTTCAACCATACCACTCCCGCGAAACACCGCCCTTGCCCCTGAGCGTTGACAGCGGATAGGGACATTCTTTCGGTCCCGTCGCCCCCCCCTTTCTTCCAATTCTGACAAGATGCTACCGAACCGACATTCAATGAAGCGCCCTTTCTTTTCTTATTTTTTCTTCCTAAGCTTATTCCCTCTGTGCGCCGCCCTATCCCACGGAGCAGGAGAGCAACATGGGGAAGAGCTCTTGCTCAACAGATCGTTTTCTGAGGGATCTGAAGAAACGCCCGACCATTGGAACAGCGAAAATTGGGATCCGATCGATTGGTCAGGGCCCGACCTCCAGAGTATCACCTTCTCCTTACCCAAACCTAGAGACTTCATTTCAGTCTGGCAGGACGTCCGGCTTCCGGACCCTCAGCCTGCCGCCGTCTTGCTTTCCGCAGAGGTGAAGATGCAGGGCGTTAAAACAGGCGGCAAATCATGGCATTCCGGCCGGCTTACCGTCACTTACTATGACGAAGACGGAGAGCAGGTTGGAGACGTATACAGCATACAAAAATTGAGCGGCACTTCTGACTGGCAACCGGTGCGCCAACAATTCCCCGTCTTGAAAGCCGCTCAGAGCGCTCGCCTGGAACTGCAATTACTCCACCCTGATGCGGGAAAAATCTCATTCCGCAGGATCAGTCTCAAGGCTCTCAGTCACAAAGAGGCCGAAGCCTGGCGTATTGAGGCGAATGAACGCATCCAGAACATTCGAATGGCTGACCTAAAGGTATCCGTGACAGGCTCCGATGGTCAGCCTCTCCCGGGCGCCAGTGTGAAAGTGTTCATGCGACAGCACAGTTATCCGTTCGGCTCTGCTGTAAAAACCGCTATCCTAGCTTCCCAATCAAACGATGTGAACACACGACAGTACAAAGAGTTCGTCGCAAACTTTCTGAACTATGTCACTCTCGAGAACGCGCTGAAATCCCATGTATTCGAGCAGAAAGACACCACCCGCCTGATAGCCGCACTCGATTGGCTTCAACCTCTCGAGATCGACGTTCGAGGGCATGTTCTCACATGGCCGAGCTTCGAAATGTCCCCGGAGTCACAGATCTCCGCAGCGAATCAAGGACCAGATGCACTTCGCGCCACTATGCGTACAAGTTTCGACCAACGTCTCTCCACGACCAGCCCATACCGCTTAGTCGATTGGGATGTAGTGAATGAACCCGCCAACCACAACGATCTCATCCAGATCCTTGGCGACGATGCAGTGGCCGACTGGTTCTATTGGGCAGCCGAGGGAGCGCCCAATGCCCAGCTCTTCATCAATGAAAACAACATCACTTTCGACGGAGGAAATCAAAAGTCACTACTCCAATGGGCAACCATGCTTCAGGAACTAGGAGCCCCTATCGGCGGAATAGGATGGCAGGGACATATGTGGCACCGCACACTCCCCTCCGGTCAAAATGTACTCGACGATCTCGATAGATTCGCTCCTCTCGAACTTCCTGTCCAAATAACTGAATACGACACCAACGCTCGCTTTTCCGAAGAAGATAGCGCCCGTTTCCTAAACGAGTTCCTCACCGCTTGGTTCAGCCATCCTCTGACCAATGGATTCATCATGTGGGGACTGAAGGACGACTTGGTCTGGAATCGTAATAGCACTTTGTTTCGGAGCGATTGGTCTCTAAAACCCTCCGGAAAGGTATGGATGGACCTTGTATTCGACCAATGGTGGACAGAGGAAACCGGAATGACCAATGCCCAGGGGAACATCGAGCTCAAGGGCTTCCTCGGCGACTACGAGATCGAGGTAGTCCACGACAACAATCGTACGGTTCGGCAGTTCACACTCCATGCTCCCGCCACCCACCTGCAGATTCAACTCACAGGATCGCAACCCGATTCCCCTACCCTGACTTCGTCAAACCCCTACAAGACGGGCAAACTTCCCAAAGTCGTGAAATCCGAGCAAAAAGAAGTCCGTTCGACCTACCAGCTTTCCATAACTCAGAGCAATGACATCGGCCTATCCCCCGGACCGAGCACAAACTCCACTTCGGTCTACACAATATCGGCATCCACCCCTCAAAGCCCCAGCCAAGACCTCTTCCTCCGATTCTCCACAAAATCCCAACCAGGCCAAGAGGTCAGCAAAGCCTCCCTAAGTCTTCCCTTAACCACCCCTCTCGAAGAACCCCTGCGCCTACAGTTCCACGCATTAAGCCATCGCCTAGTCCCACAGCAAAACGAATCAGGCTTGGACTGGAACCCAAAGAATCTGTCCCTAGGCTCGGCCCCAGCAAGAGATCCCAACGACGGAACCTACCGAACAGGCGACGCAGCCGCCATCTTCCTCGGAGAAGCTCACTACCCCAAAAACTCAACCTCCCCCCTAACCTTCTCCTCCCCTGAACTCGCCCGCGTAATTCAATCATCCACCAACAAAGGCCTCACCCTAATCGTCACCCCAACCTCAGGCAGCGCCTCAATCGAGGCCGAAGAGAACACCCCCCACCTCCAAATCACAACCAGCAACTAAAACTAACGCCGATTACCCAAAATTACTCGTTCTATTATGTCAGATCAATTAATATTGACTGGGGGCGCCAGGACTGGTAGGTTTCTGACATGAGTCGTAGAAGGAAGGTAGTGAATCAGATGGCTTATTATCATTTGATGAGTCGTACGGTAGCTGGGGAGGCATTGTTTGGGGATCGTGAGCGGGAGGTTTTGCGTAAGATGATTTGGCAGGTGGCTGAGTTTTCCGGGGTTCGGGTGGTTACTTATGCTGTGATGAAGAATCATTTTCATGTGTTGGCGGAGGTGCCTTCCGGAGAGACTGTATTGTCAGATGAGGAAATTGTTCGGCGGTACCGGGTGTTGTATCCGCGGCCTACTGCTTGGCAGCCGATGACTGCGAAGGTTTTGGCATTGCACCTGTCTGGTAATACCTTGGAGGGGAAGCAGTTGCGGAAGGATCTGGTGCGGCGTATGCATGACATTTCTTGGTTTATGAAGACCTTGAAACAACGATTTGCTCATTGGTTTAATGGATCTCGGGAGCGATTTGGGGCGCTATGGGCGGAGCGGTTTAAAAGCGTACTTGTGGAAGGAGATCGTTGGGCCCTTCGAACTGTCGCTGCCTATATAGATTTGAATGCGGTTCGGGCTGGGTTGGTGGAGGATCCCAAGGACTATCGGTTTTGTGGGTATGGCGAGGCGTTGGGAGGTAGCGACCGGGCTCGGGCTGGGTTGTCTATCGTGGACAATAGCATGGCTGGGTATCGGCAGACGCTTTATGGGGTTGGATCCAGTGGGAAGGAAGGAAAGAGTTCACTTTCACGGGAGGAGGCTGTGCGAGTGCTCGAAACTGAGAAGGGAAAATTGCCCCTGTCGACTGTTTTGCGATGCCGGGTTCGCTATTTCCGAGACGGGATCGTGATTGGCTCTGCTTCGTTTGTCGAAGAACACCTGAAACAGGAACCACCAGGGTTACGGGAGAAGAAGGCACGGCCTATGGTGGGAGCGGAGTGGAATGGTTTGTCGGTGGGGACGGGTCTCCGAAAGGGCCTATTCGGATAGTGTGCTGATGGCTCCACCCCGATTCAAAGGCCCACTCCCCCACTCCATTCCAGCTGTTCCATCGGCGGGCATAATTCGAATCGCGAACAGGGCTATGGGTCGACTTTCCTATACGAGATAGCTCGAAAGTTCTCCGCCCCCTCCTTAGACCCATTGGATGACCAATTGGGCCTATCTCCTTATCTCAGTAATCGCAGAGGCAGTTGGAACGACGGCCCTTGCTGCGAGCAAAGGGTTCACACAGCCAATCGCTACGGGAATCATGCTGGTTAGCTATATTGCCGCCTTATTCTTTCTATCGCTAACCTTCCGAACCATTCCAGTTGGAGTTGCCTATGCTGCGTGGTGTGGAATCGGGATCGTTTTAATCTCGATTCTAGCCTGGGCTGTCCACGGGCAAAAACTCGATTCTCCGGCAGTCATTGGCATCGCATTTATTGTTATCGGAGTCGTGATTCTAAACGTATTTTCGAAAGCAACGCCTCACGGTTAAACGGAAGGCCTCGGACAACTTAGTTGATCTTTGAGCTCTCCGATCCACCGGCGATGGGGTCCCGAAATTGAGACCGACTCCAACTCCTGGATATCGATCCACTTCAAGGGACACTCTTTGGGCAGTGTCGATAGATTCGCGACCGAGTGAATCCACTCGGTAATAGAATCATTGCCGATTCCTCGCTTACGCTTCGCCAAAGGAGATGTCTCAGGCACCCAACCTTGGGGCAAATCTTCGAGGCTTGGCAATTCATGGATGCCCGCCAATCGCTTCGCGTTTTTCGGATGCTGAAGAAGAAGGACCCTACCCGCCTCAACAACCAAAGCTCTCCTCACCGTAACTTCATTCTTACGCGCCTTAACGATAACGGGTAATTCCTGGGCGATCCCCTTCGCGGCAGCATCGCAGTGGCGTACGAGTGGACAAACGGTACAGAGAGGAGCCCTCGGGAGGCACACCAAGGCTCCTAACTCCATCATCGCTTCATTGTGTTCGCCCGGCTGTTCAGCATTCAAAAAATCCTCAGCTAACGCTCCGAACGATTTCACCGCTTCCCCTGCGGACTTCCACCTCGTCTCGTTTGCAGAAAGGCGGGCCAGCACTCTCACAACATTTCCATCGACTACAGCGACCGGCAGTTCCTGCGCGATACTGGCGATTGCGGCAGAAGTATATCCCCCGATACCCGGCAATTTCAACCAGTCCGCGACACTACTGGGTACGCCCTCGGCAGCTATCCTTTGAGCGAGCTTATGCAGATTTCGAGCTCGGGAATAATAGCCCAACCCCTGCCACAGATTGACGACTTCCTCGGGATCAGCAGCAGCCAAGGCAGCAAACCCGGGAAAGGCCTCCATCCAGCGCTCGAAGTATGGGAGCACAGTGGAGACCCGGGTCTGCTGAAGCATGAACTCCGAAACAACCGTCCGATAAACTGAACGCTCCGTGCGCCACGGAAGAACCCGCGCATTTGCGGCAAACCAAAGAGCGAGATCACTCCTGGCAGCCGCAAGATCCGCCTTAGGCCAACGAGGCGAGCAATCGTTCGATTTCGGCACGCTTGCGCTCGTTTTCTTCCAATTGTCGGCGGGCACCGTCGACGACCTCAGCCGGTGCCTTGTCCGTAAACGAAGAGTTCCCAAGACGCTTACGCGTTCCGATAATCGCTTTATCCAGCTTGGCCAACTCCTTGTTAAGCCGTTCTTGTTCAGCCTCCACATCGAGTGAGGAGGACAGATCCAAGTAGAACGTCCCGAGAGGAGTCATCATGGCCGGAGACCCGTCTGGGGCCCCGTGAACTGTTTCGATCTCGGCAAAACCGCCGAGTGCTTCGATCACGCCAAACACGTCGCTGACATCCCCGTCGAGGGTCAGCGTCGATTCCTCTACCTGAATCGTTACATCCTTTTTATTGCTGAGCTGGTAGTCTGCCTTAAGTGAACGCAGAAGCGTCACCGATTCGCGGATTTCATCCACCTGGGCAACGGCGCCACGGTCTAATTTTAGCCCTGATTTCTCAAGGGCATCTTCCAATTCATCGGAAGTCATCGGACGGGCATTTTGGATATGACTGCCCTTCTCGCCAAATCCCAGAAGGTGCCAGAGCTCCTCGGTGATGAACGGGCAAAATGGGTGCAACAGGAGAAGAGTTTGGCGAAGAATCAAATCCTGAATCGCCAGACAAGTAGACTGTGCATCTCCGTCACGAATCTTACCCTTCGACACCTCTACGTACCAGTCACAGAAATCATTCCAGAAGAACGAATAAATGTGCTGAGAGATTCCGCTAAAGGAATACTCCTCGTACGCCTCATCGACAAGTCGGATGGTCTCGAGCAATCGCCCGAGAATCGATTGATCCTGTAGATCCACCTGCTCGGGGTTAATTCGATTCAGAAGTTCAGGAACTGTATGTACGGCATGAACCGCGCCAGACATTTGCCGGAACCGGCAGGCATTCCACAATTTGTTACAAAAGTTGCGTCCGAGAACCACACGATCATTGCTGAAGCGAATATCCTGTCCCTTGGGAGCAATACTCATGATTCCGAACCTCAGCCCATCCGCACCGAACTCTCGGATCAAGTCGAGAGGATCTGGAGAGTTCCCGAGAGACTTCGACATCTTCTTCCCTTCGAGATCTCGAATAATTCCGGTAAAATAGACATCGCGGAAAGGGATACGCGCCTTGATCTCTTCCTCGGTCAACGTCTTCTTCTCCTCGCCGGCGAATTCGAGCCCGGCCATAATCATACGAGCGACCCAAAAAAAGATGATATCGGGGCCCGTCACCAGAGCTGAAGTCGGGTAAAAGCTATTATAGCCCTTCTCCTGCATACCCTGCTCATCGGGCCAACCAAGGGTCGCAATCGGCCAGAGCCAGGAAGATGCCCAAGTATCGAGTACGTCCTCATCCTGCTCCCAATTTTCGGGATCCTCTGGGCCATCAACTGAAATGTGCCAATTCTGCGGATCTGACCTGTCTCCGCCCTTCCGATACCATACAGGAATACGATGTCCCCACCACAACTGCCGGCTGATGCACCAATCCCGAATATTGTCCATCCAATGGAGGTATGTCTTCTCCCATCGTTCTGGAAAGAACCGGATATGGCCGTCCCGAACGGCAGCTTTCGCCTCCTCAACCTTCGGATACTTCATGAACCACTGCTCTGACAAGCGGGGCTCGATCGGAACATCAGCACGTTCTGAGAAGCCTACGTTATTCTCGTAGTCCTCCTCCTTAATCAGAAGGTCCAGTTCGCGGAGCTTATCAGCCGCGGCGCGCCTCGCCTCAAATCGGTCCATTCCCACGAAAGGTTCACCTCCGCGCTCGTTGATGTGGCCATCCGGCGTAAACACATCAATCACCTCGAGACCGTTTCGGTTGCCGATATCAAAATCCACAGGATCGTGAGCAGGAGTTACCTTCAATACACCCGTACCGAACTCGCGATCGATGGAATCATCGGCTACAATTGGAATCTCCTCCCGGGGGAATGGACGCCACACCTGTTTTCCGATCAAATGCTTATAGCGCTCGTCCAACGGATGAACAGCAACACCTGAGTCTCCCATAATCGTCTCGGGACGAGTGGTTGCAATCTCCAGGTACTCGCCCGGCATATCGACCAGCTCATACCGCATATAGTAGAGCTTACTCTTCTGCGGTTTCATGATCACCTCTTCGTCCGAAAGAGCGGTGAGGCTCACCGGACACCAATTGACCATCCGCTTTCCCCGATAGATCAGACCACGTTCGTAGAGAAGGACAAAAGCTTTGATCACCGCCTTGCTGTAATCTTCGTCCAACGTATGGACCCCGCGATCCCAGTCGCAGGAAGCGCCGAGTTTCTTCAGCTGCTGCAGGATGATGCCACCGTGCTTGTCCCGCCACTCGATGGCCTTCTCGACAAACTTCTCCCGACCGAGATCGTGCCGTGTTTTTCCCTCAGCGCGTAGCTCCCGTTCGACCCGAGTCTGCGTGGCAATACCCGCGTGATCCGTACCCGGCAACCACAGCGCCGACTCCCCCAACTGACGGTGACGGCGGATCAGGATGTCCTGAATTGTGTTGTTGAGGACGTGCCCCATCGTCAATACCCCCGTCACATTCGGCGGAGGGATCATGATGGTGTAAGTATCGTCTCCCTTCTCGGCAGCGCCAGTGAAGCAGCCATCCTGCAACCACTCCGCGTACAAGCGGTCTTCAACATCTTGGGGATCGTAAGCTTTGGGAATTTCGGCCATAATAAAAAACGCATTAGCCTATCCACCCCTATGCGAAATCCAAGTGATTTTCTCCCTGAATCTCTGCTTTAGACCGGCAAAATCCCAATTTCTGACATTTTTCAGCTGAATTTCTCTCGACTCGACGCGCAGAACCGCCTTTTTTCATAGCTTCCTTCTGGCCCGGGTGGCGGAATTGGCAGACGCGATAGACTCAAAATCTGTTTTCCTTACGGAAGTGTGGGTTCGATTCCCACCCCGGGCACCAGTTGATATTCAATAACTTACGAAATATTTAACCGCTCAAAAGGGCGGTTTTTTTGTGCTCTATTTTGCTCCAAATAGGTAGATTTTAGGCCATTTTAGGCATTTTTTTACCTTGAGATAGTAGATTTCGCGTTTTCATTGTCCCTAGAGAGATGAGAAGCTGAGAACTCTCGCCATCCCCAAGGGTCAGAAATCTCTCGAACCAAGACCGGTGATCAGAGACTTCCCCTTCAAAGAACCGAAAAAAAAACCGCTCAGGAACCCCTGAGCGGCTGTAAAGATTTGCGGTCCCGGGACATACCCGAGCGCAGTCCACAGTATTTATGAACGACGGCGGCGAACAATCGCGAGACCGAGAACGAGCATACCGACAATCGCACCGTAGAACTCGGCTTCTGGAATGGCGTAGGTACCAAACTGATTACCGAGAGTAACCTCTTGGTCTCCAGTCTCCAACGCATTGGGCCCGCCATAGATCCAGTCTCCTGCAACGAATGAGCTGGAAGGACCGGTCCCATTGTCTCGATAGGCATAGCTATCGGTGTATTCCCACGCTTCCCCTGTGCCGTCTTGACCATCGACTCCATAGATATCAATCCGAACGTCACTGTCATTATAGACACCGACCCGATCGTCACCATTTTGGTTAAACGAGGAATCGGAAATTACAACACCCTTGGTCACATCCCAGTTCCAAGCCTCGAGAGTGGAGGCCGTCGATGAGATATAGATATAAGTTCCAGCAGTATACTCGGTGGCATCAAAGGTGAATCCAACGGACCAAGATGTATTATCATTGGACTGAATTTTCACAGTCCAGTCTTCAAAACTGCCAGAAGAACCTACGAAAAGCTCGATGCCTTTGGGATCACTACCATTTCCATCGTAAATCCCTGTAATAATCAACTGCCCCTGCGCGACGGTCCCGAGCCCTAGAATCGACGCGAGGCCGAGTACTTTCAATTTGATATTCATTTTCGTGTATTGATGGATATTTAGTTGTGCCGAACGGCGGCGGTTTATCCCTGTATCGATTAGGTTTCCTGTCTGAAATAACGGTACGCACCGGCGAGCCGCCTGCGATGACTCGAAGCATACATGATGCCGGGCTTTCAATAAATTAAGACAAAGCCCGAAATTGAATCTTCTAAGACAACATAAGATTCGTATCCATCTTCCTACCGGCCACTTACAGATACTATACAACACTAAAAATACTTCAACCGATCAGAAAGGCATGCCGGGCATATGCTCCTATAATAGACATTTACTTAAGCCGAATTATCCAATATCAGAACAATTTACTTAAAGAACACCCATGCATCAATCAGAGCACCTTACGCAATCTGCTTTGAATGAAAGAGTTACAAAACAGGAGACAATTTCTGACACCAGAACGTCCAGAAATTGCTAATTTTAGGAGGATACAATCGCGATTTTCGATCGCTCAAGCGTCACGCGAGGTGAATTCGGTGCAATATTCCTGACGGAGTTCCCAAACGACTCTTGGGCGCAGTTACTCGAGGAACGGGGACGTTCGCTGAAGCGTCACGGTACGGGAGTCGCCGTTTCTTGCTGGGTTAGGTCTGCGGTGGGTTGCTTGGGATTTTGAGCTGGGGGGCGCGTAGACCTGTAGGGGGGACGTTCGCTGAAGCGTCACGCTACGGGAGTCCGATGTTCGGAAGAACCAGGGCGGAGTTTCCTGGGACGGGCGATCGCTTCAGTTTCAACCGTACCTTTTTGAGGACGCTCTGGCTTGGAGTGAGACTAAAAAAGCCGCCCGGTCGAGACCGGGCGGCTGAAAGAATTGCTGAATCTGCCTGGAACCCTATTGGGCTCCAATAGAATGCCTTTAGGCGCGGCGACGGCGAACAACCGCCAAACCGAGAACGAGAACGCCGGCGAGAGCACCGAAGAATTCTGGCTCAGGAACAGCGGTTACCCCAGTCACAATAAAATTATCCACACCAAAATCTTCGTCTCCTGAATCCACCGATACAGAAAATCGAATGTCCAACGTGTCTCCGGTGCCAGCCAAAGACTTCAAAAATGTTGAAGAGGCATTTCCAAGAGCAGCACCATCACCAGTTCCGTCGAAGTCGGTATCTTCATAGAAAAAGGTATTGTACTGAGTTCCATCATTCTCAAATGCGAGGAAGGAGACAAATCCTCCTCCATCGATCTGATATTCCAGAAGCATGAAGTCTCCTGCATCGTCGATGTCTCCAGGAGAATCAAAATACTCAGCAAAATCACCTGAGAATTTCAGATCACTTAAACCTGTTATTGATAGACCTGACCAAGTGACAGTAATGGGGATATCGGCGCCCTCCCCATCCAGGTCCTGTCCCTCCAGGTAACCACCAGAGAATCCAGTGTAATTTTTCTCCGTCCCGCTTCCAATCTGGAAATAATCGGTACCACCGTCATTAAAAAATCCAGCGCTGGTAGTGAAGTTATCAGAGTTATCGAACGTTTCGTTGAGGACATCCGTCACAACTTGAGCGTATGCGGAACCAGAGGCACATACGAGTGCACCTAGGCCGAGAAGTTTCAATTTAGTATTCATTTGGTTTTTTTAGATGTTTGGTTTTGGCGGACTACCGCCATCATGTGTGTATTTTCTGCTTGTTAGTTGATCGAAAAAACGAATCCGGAAAACGGACCGTGTTGGACTACTTGAAGCATTCCTGCCCCCAGACATTTATAGAATTTTGATAGACGTCAACGGTGGTAGAGTTACAAAACATTAACATACGCTTCCCCTTGATTATCAGCGTATTGCAAATCCGATCGGACCGAACAGTGCTCTACTAACGAACATTTATTAAATGAACAATTAACTATTCGCCACAAACATGCGTTAACCGCCAGGAATGCTCCTTAAATGAACTTTTTGTTACAGCGAATGACACATTGCACTGCGCAGACCAGAAAACGGATCTGGCGAAGTAGTCAGGCTAATTATGCAATCGTTTTCCAGCTATAGAGTTCTATCATTTCGGACAGATCAGAGGAAGCAGCCTGCGCAGGATGGTTTAGGTTTATCTGAGAAGTGGATTTACTCCGCACTCTTGAAATGAGAGGGATTGCGGGGCTCTCTCACACGGTGGACGTTCGCTGAAGCGTCACGCTACGGGAGTCATCTTTTCTTGCTCGGTCGGGGCCGAGGTGGGCTCCTTGGGATTTTTAGCTGGGGGGACGTACACTTGTGGGTGGACGTTCGCTGAAGCGTCACGCTACGGGAGTCACCTTTTCCTGCTGGGTCGGGGCCGCGGTGGGTTCCTTGGGATTTTTCGCTGGGGCGCGTAGACTCGTGGGCAGGGACGTTCGCTGAAGCGTCACGCTACGAGAGTCACCTTTTCTTGCTCGGTCGGGGCCGCGGTGGGTTCCTTGGGATTTTTCGCTGGGGGACGTAGACTTGTGGGTGGGACGTTCGCTGAAGCGTCACGCTACGGGAGTCATCTTTTCTTGCTGGGTCAGGACCGCGGTGGGTTCCTTGGGATTTTTCGCTGGGGCGCGTAGACTTGTGGGCAGGGACGTTCGCTGAAGCGTCACGCTACGGGAGTCATCTTTTCTTGCTGGGTCGGGGCCGCGGCGGGTTCCTTGGGATTTCTCGCTGGGGCGCGTAGACTTGTGGGCAGGGACGTTCGCTGAAGCGTCACGCTACGGGAGTCATCTTTTCTTGCGGGGTCGGGGCCGCGGCGGGTTCCTTGGGATTTTTCGCTGGAGGAGGCGTAGGCTTGTGGGAGGGACGTTCGCTGAAGCGTCACGCTACGGGATTGGTCTGGAGACGTTCTTATGCAGATTCGATATTTAATCTGGTACCCGGCGCGACTCGATTGCGTCCCCATATAATTCTTCGAGACGGCCAGCTACCTGCCCTAGATCGTGGTCGAGTGCCATGCGCCCTGCTTCGGCTGCCCAACGACCGCGTGCAGTGGGGTTTCGTGCTTGATCCATCGCTTCGGCTAGAGAACGGACATTTCGCGGTTCGACTAAACGGCCGTTTTGGTCATCGAGAATCATTTCAGGTAGACCCTTGGCCCGGGGTCCGATTAGAGGGAGACCGAATGACATGGCCTCAAGGATACTCACGGGCTGGTTTTCCGTCGTACTCGCAGTCACAAACACATCACCCAAGCGGTAGAAATTCTCGGCCAATAACTGATGATTGGGAATCGGGCCGGTGAATCGAACCGCATCGCGGCAATCCATCGCGTTCGCCAGCTTTCTCAATTCTTCCTCATGAGGGCCACCGCCAACGATCAAAAGACGAACGGATTGATCCTGTCTCCAAACCTTGCCAAAGGCTTCCAGTACCAGATCGATCGATTTCTCATGAGAAACCCGGCCGACATAGAGGAAAGTGACCCCTCCGAGCCCCATCTCAGCACGCCGACCCTGAATAAATTCGTCTGGCTGCATCCGGGGCGGGCGAATCCCATTCGACACCTTCTCGAGGCGACACTTGGCCCCTCTCTCGGAGAGGGACTCGTAGACCGCCTTGGAAGGAGTCACCACGGTATGGCATCGATTGAAAAAGCCCACCGAGTACCGCCAGAGCATACCGCGGGTCAATGAACAGTTTGGAACGGGAAAATGCTTTAGATATTCGGGCTCGGCAAAGAAAGTGTGAAACGTCCCCAAAAGCGGAACCCGCCTCAACCGGGCGAGCGCCAGCCCCTCCCAACCGGTTCCAAACTCCGTATGAACGTGGATGACCTCGGGATCAATGGTTCGGAGCTTCCGCCAAGTGGAGAAGAAAGTCGGGCAAGCCAAACGCAAACGGGCAAAGGCTCGGTGGGGAATGGTGACCGGAGTATCCAGCACTCGAATCGACGGATCCAAATCGGGAACCGCATCGACTCTCTCCGATTTCCCTGGTCTCGGACGAACGATTGAAACCTCGTGCCCCCGGGCCGCGAGCGCATTCGCCTGTTGGAGGATCGCTATGGAGACTCCTGAAATATAGGGATAGAAACTATCCGAAAAAATACTGATGCGCATAAAGTGTGGGATACCCGGACCCCGCGAATCGCGGTTCCAATTTACACTACGGTGTAAATCGGACGATGAGAGTCGAACGGATTCCGCCGCCAAAACTTGACGAATCTGTCACAAAAAAAAGGCCATATGATCTGGCATGCGCGCACAACGGGCGATTTCGGGCTAGACGCCATCGCGGAATTTGGCGATACTCAGCCCTTTCTGTCTCATCACCCAATCATGTCTGACCAACCTCTTACCGAGCTCGATCCACGAATCCGCAAGCAAGTCGAAAAGGCCCGAAACAGCATCAAGAGCGGGAGTGCTGCTTTCGCGATTGAGATCTGTATGGGTCTCGTGGAAAAGTATCCGGGGTGCGTTGAAGCTCGCGAAGTGCTACGACAGGCGCAGAAAGCGGCCAAAGGGACAAAGAAGAAATCCTTCCTTTCGGGGCTCGCCTCAAAACCGCTCTCAAAAATGGGGGGGGTTACACTCAAGAAGGATCCCGCAAAAGCGATGATTCAGGCGGAGAAGATTCTCAAGGACGATCCGCAGAGTATCGACGCCCAGAAGCTCCTGGGGGAAGCCGCGATACTAAAGGAACTCCCCCACACTGCTGTTTTCGCATACGAAGGAGCGTTCGAACAGGATCCGAACAACCTCGAAACCGCCAAAAAACTGGCAGCCCTCTACTTGGAGGCCGGGAGAATTGCGGAGTGCATCCGCGTGTGCGACAAAATCATCCGTGAGCATCCTGGTGATGGCGATGCCCAAGACATTGTGAAAAAGGCTTCTGTAGCCCAATCCATGCAACAGGGCAAATGGGAGGACGAAGGCGACTTCCGCTCCAAGCTGAAGAACAAGGCCGAGGCGGAGAACCTGGAACAGGCGAGCCGATCCACCACCAGTGAGGAAAGCCTCGAACAGCTGATTAACGATGCGTACGCACGCATCCAGGAGGAGCCAGAAAATCTTTCAAACTACAAGCAGATCAGTACCTATTACCACCGTTCCGGTGATTACGAATCCGCCATCTCGTGGATTCAGGAGGCTCGTAAACTTGAGAGCGGACAGGCCGACGTCACCCTGGAACGATTGGAAACGAAGTTGTACCGCGAATACGTTGATTCGCTGATTCAAGCCAAGAAGGATGAGATTAGCGCTGATCCTGACAATGCCGAACTCAAAGAGGAGCTCGAAACGATGCTCTCTGAGCGCAAGACCTACCTCATCGAAACAACTGCAGATCTCGTCAAGCGCTACCCGAACGATTACGCAGCAAGGCACCAATACGGTGAATTGCTCCTCGAAGACGGGCAGACGGACCTCGCCATCCAGCAGCTGCAAATTTCTCTCCGGAATCCGAAAGTGCGGATTCCGAGTCTCAATCTTCTCGGCCAAGCTTATAAATCCAAGAGTTTCTTCGATCTCGCAGCTGAGCAATTTGAGACAGCCAAAGGCGAGATCAACGGGATGTCCGAGATCAAAAAAGAGATCATCTACAATTTGGCTGAATGCTACGAGAAGATGGACGAAACCACCAAAGCCATTGATCAATACAAGGAGATCTACTCCTCCGACATTGGCTACCGAGACGTCTCCAAGAAAATCGACGAGTTCTACGCGAACCGGAACAAGTCTTAGCACACTCGACAGGACAAACGTGCTGCCTCGTCAGGCGGCGCCTGATTTTACCGGATTTTTTACTGAGTCCGCATTTCGCTAAATACCCACCAGACCTCCTATTCTAGGGGATTTACGGTGAATACGTGGATGCCCGCAGCCCTCCTCGCTCAAATGTTTTGAGGTGCTTTCCCAGCGGATCGCTGTTTAAGTCAACGTCTGTATCTAATAGCTTTCCTGCGACCAAGGAAGTAGATCGGCACTTGGTTTTGACGCTGAGATGCTTTGATGGGAACAGGAAGCAATCAGCATGGAACCACAGCAAGACAGCTACCGCCGCCCACCAACCCGTTCACCAAAGAAGTGCTTTTTGGCCTTGGCTGTCTCATTCTTGGGGCTAATTACAGCGCTGACGGTCATGGTCGGCTGGAAGATCGAGAGCGCCACAATCGTGCAAATCGTACCGGGTTGGGCGCCAATGCAGGCCTCGACTGCAATCGGATTCCTTTTCTACTCCGCGGCGCTGCTCTTGATTTCGACGAACGGCAAGTGGTCAAACAGCTGGGCAGCGGTTACCCTCTCCACAGCCGTTTTGTTGTGGGGCACGATTAACCTCAGCCAACACCTGCTTCAGATCGATCTCGGAATCGACCGACTGCTGGGAGTCCCATTTCTAACGGACCGCTCCCCCGCCCCGGGCAGAATGTCGCTCCTCACCAGTTTTCTATTCGTAGTGTCGGGGACTGCACTCTTGGTCTCGATTCTCGGGCGATCGATGAAACTGTGCGGACTTCTGGGAATTGTCCTCGCCGCATTCCTCTGCGGACTCTCCGGGTCTCTGATATTTACCTATATTGCTGATATTCCGCCTGTCATCTGGCTAGGCAAACGGTACTCCGAAGTGGCAATCCACACCTCAATCGGATTTTTCGCGCTCTCACTCGGATTCATCAGCCACCAGTTCTATTGTGGTCTCGCGGCCAAAACAGGGAAGACCTCGTGGATTTGGATTCCCGTATTCTGCTCGACCTTTTTCGCGGTAATTACCATTTACATGGGCCTCGCAACAGAAGCCCAAGAAAACCGGACCAATCTTGCGAGCGAACGAGCCAAAGCGTTCAGCAACCTGCTTTCGGCCAGAACGCATGAAATGATCACTGCACTCTATCGCATGGCCGACCGGGTCGGATCGATTGAGGGCTATCAGAGGGAAGACTGGATTCCCGATGCGGAGAATTATCTCCACGATTTTAAATCCCTTCGGCTCCTAAACGTACGGAACCAGTCGGGGTCAATCGATTGGTCGTTCTCCGAGGAAACTACTGCAGTTCAAGAATGGTTCAGAGATAGGCCCAAAGAGTGGTCTCCCAGAGAAAGGTTCACATTCATCAATATCCCCCAGGAAGTCTCTCCGAACAAAATTAATTTAATCCTATTCGAAAGAGATCCTGAAAACCCAAACTCACAGGAGATCTGCCTCTCCACCGTCATCGACTGGAAGGAACTGGCCGTCGAAAATCTCCTCGAAGAGAATCCCGCAGATACTGCCGACCTATCAATTTTCATGGGGAATCCTAGCGAACTCCCTCTTTCCCAGTACGACCATTTCATTACCTCGATCTCACCGATTTCGGAGAGCCTGTTCTGGATTGTCGCGATCGACACCAATTCGCTGCACCAGCAAACTCGACTGCAAAAATTCTTCCTCGCAGGAGGAGTCTGTATCTCACTTCTTCTCTCATTTTTTGTCCACAGTCTGCAGCTCGGTAGAGCACGAGTGAAAGAGATTGAAAAAAGTCGCTGGGAATCCGCTCGGCAACAGGCAATTCTCGAATCGTTCGTCACGCATGCTCCCGCGGCGGTAGCCATGTTCGACAAGGAGATGCGCTATATCGCCGCAAGTCTTGCATGGACGAAGGACTACCAAATTCAGGGCACAGAAATAATCGGACGGTGCCACTATGAAGTGTTTCCCAATATCAGCGACGAGTGGAAAGAGATTCACCGCCGGGCACTCCAAGGGCACGTAGAATCCTGCAATCGCGACCGCTGGCGCCCGGAGGGATGGGACCACGACCAGTATTTACGCTGGGAAGTTCGCCCGTGGAAAGAGCCCGATGGGACCATTGGGGGAATCATGCTATTTACGAGCGACGTCACAGAGGACGTGGAGCGAGAGATGGAAGTCATAGCGATGCAGGAGAAGGCCGAAGAAGCCAATCGACTCAAAAGCGAATTCCTCGCAAATATGAGCCACGAAATCCGGACTCCGATGAACGGCGTGATCGGGATGACATCAATCCTCCAGGAGACACCTTTAGAGCCTGACCAACAGGATTGCGTGGAGGTCATTCGAGACAGCACGGACGCCCTCCTCAACATCATTGATGATATCCTCGACTTTTCTAAAATCGAAGCGGCCCGTATTGAGCTCGAAACAGAACAATTCAACCTCAACGAACTCATCGCGACGACGGTCGAAATGCTCTCGCCGATCGCTGCTCGCCGGAAGAATGAGATCATTTCATGGGTCGAGTTAGAAAGCCCTGTAGACCTGATCGGCGACTCAGGACGACTGCGACAGGTCATTACCAACCTCGTAGGCAATGCGATCAAGTTCACCGAGAACGGAGATATTGTCATCCTCATAAAGCCGGTCGAACAAACGAAAACCCGGTTTTTCCTGAGTTTCGAAATTAAGGACACCGGGATGGGAATGAGCCCGGAGCAGTGCCAAAAGATTTTCGAACCCTTCGTGCAGGCGGACGGATCGACTGCGCGCAAGTTTGGAGGTACGGGACTGGGATTATCCATCTCTCAGCGATTAGTAGAGGCGATGGGAGGAACGCTTGTGGTCTCCAGCGAATTGGGCAAAGGGACGGTATTTAGCTTCACCGTCGACTTCCCAGTAGCGAGCCCGAACAATCAAAGTGAAAACAAATATCCCGCTCTCGACCTCCTGGAAGGAAAACGGTGCCTCCTTCTACTCTTCAGCAAACAGGCGACAGAAATGGTGGCAGCGCAATTGAAGACGTGGCATATCGAGGTTGAGGTGGCGCAGTCGCTTGAAGACGCGAAGAGAAAGATCCAGTTTCGGGCTTTTGACATGATCATGATCGATTCGGGGCTCAGCGCCGAAGACCCTCTCTCGATCGTGCGACGATTGCCGCTCAATTCACCAGTCAGCGACAAGCACCCGAAAGTGATATTCCTGAAGCCCGTCGGACTAGCCCTGCGCCAGGAAGATCTCCAAACGGCTGGAGTGGACCAATTGCTGAAAAAGCCCATTTCTCCCTCCAGAATCTACGATGCCTTAGCCAATCTAGCGGGAGCACCGACAATCCAGAAGTACGATACCTCACAAGGAGAGGATAGCGAACTCAATGACGCGCGCAGTTTTGCAGGCCTACGGGTCCTCGTTGCCGAGGACAACGCCATCAATCGCAAAGTGATCACCATGCAACTGGAGAACCTGGGGATCGCTGTCGACACAGTATCGGATGGCCAGGAAGCAATCGAAGCCTGGCAGAAATTCCACTACCGGATAATTTTCATGGACTGCCAGATGCCCGAGCTCGATGGCTACGAAGCGACTCGGAGAATACGGGCAGCCACAAAAAGCGCCACGGAGCTAGGAACAACTGCACCGCCCAATCCCTACATCATCGCTCTCACCGCCAACGCCCTGAAGGGGGACCGGGAACAATGCATCAAGGCGGGCATGGACGACTACGTTTCAAAACCTGCCCAGAACGCCGTTCTTCGGACAGTGATGAGGAAGTGGAAAGACTCGCAGCAGTAAACCGCTGAGCCCAGCGGACTGGGGAATTTCAGGATAGTTCTATTTATTCGGCTTTGAGCTCGCGGCCCATGAGGTCGCTGAGAGCGCGGTCCGGGCTCTTTGCCTCGTAAACCAACGAATAGACCTCTTCCAGGATCGGAGTCGAAAGCCCCATCTTCTTGCAGCGCTCCCGGTACCATCGCACCGACAAAACTCCCTCGACGACGGTTTTACGGCCCTCCAATTGCTCTTCGACCCGCTCACCACAACCGAGTTTTTCTCCAAAAGTTCGATTCCGGCTCCACTCTCCGTAGCTGGTCGCGACCAAGTCCCCGATCCCACTCAATCCCGAGAAGGTTTCCTTTCTCCCCCCGAGAGCAGTACCGATCTCCATCATCTCTGCGAGACTGCGGGTCAACAGAGCAGCCTTGGCATTATCACCAAGGCCCAGCCCGTCACAGCAGCCACAAGCGATTGCAAAAATATTCTTCAAACTTCCGGCGAGAGAGACCCCGAGAGGATCATCTGAAAAATAGAGTCGGAAAGCCTCACTGCTCATCGCCTCCTGAAGATCCCGAATCCATTCGGAATGCTCATCGAAAGAAATCACGGCAGCTGACGGCATACCCTTCGCCAATCCACCGGCATGAGTTGGCCCACTTAAAATGCCCGCTGGATAGAATGGGAGCTCCTCCTTCAAGACCTCTATTGGCAGATCCAGAGACTGAGGGTCGAGCCCCTTGCAAACCGCAATGACCGCAGAGATCCCCCACGAAGTCTCGCGCATCTCCGCAATCGTTCGGCACAAATCTCGCAAAGCCTTCGCCGGGCAGGCGAGAATGACCACATCGGCCTCCATCAAGGCCGGCATGATCTCGTGGCCCAATTGCAACTCCGGGGGAATCGCAACTCCCGGAAGATAATCACGATTCTCCCGGGCCGAAGCCATATCCGCTGCATGGTCGAGGCGGCGCGAAACCAAAGTCACCGTATGCCCGCAACGGCTCAAGTGCAACGAAAGTGCGGTGCCCCAAGCACCCGCTCCTAAAACGGCGAAATTCATGATGGAAATTGATTTTGAATAACTTCTTCGCGGTACTCTTCGAACGATTGGCGAATTTGCCGGCCGAGATCCGCATACACTTTGACAAAACTGGGAACCTTCTCCGTCCCCAAGCCCAACATATCGTGGCTGACCAAAATCTGCCCATCGCAACTTGGCCCGCAGCCAATTCCGATCAAAGGAATCCCGATGCGGTCTCGGATCTCACCTGCCGTATCCGCATCGATCATCTCCCCGACGCAAGCAAAGCAGCCCGAGCGCTCGACAGACTCAGCTGCCTCCAACAGTGCTTCGGCCTCCTCCTCCGAGCGACCGAATTTCCGATAATTGCCTTCCACCTGGATTCTCTGCGGGAGAAGACCGATATGCCCGAGGACGGGAATTCCTGCGTCTACGAGAAATGATCGCAAGTCCTCCTGCTCAGCTCCCCCCTCTATTTTCACAGCGCCGGCGCCCATCTGAATAATGCGGCGAGAGACGCGCAGAACATGATCTCGATCCAACGAGGCCTCACCAAAAGGTAAATCCACAACCACCAGGGCATCTGGCACTGCCCGCAGGACCGCAGCGGCATGATGTTCCATCATCTCAATGGTAACCGGCACGGTACTGGAGTACCCAAGTACGGTCGTGCCCACAGAGTCTCCGACCAGAATCAAATCGATTCCCGCCTCATCCGCGTGAACTGCCGTGGGAAAGTCATACGCCGTCACCGCAGCAATCGGACGGATCCCCTTCAACTCACGAATGGTTTTCGTCGTTATTTTCACTCGATCATCTTTTGCTAAAACCCATAGAGTCACTATTTCCTAGTGGACCTTCAACATGATTTTTTTCCGCAAATACTACCGTTGGCGTTATTTCCGACGACTTCGGGCGCAGTCCTATCGCCCGTTCATCGGCGCTGGCAAAGGTTTCGGGGTTTCATTTGGTCGCCACCTGGCCCAATCCACGCGGGAAGGAAAACAGTTCTCCGGCTTTCGCGACCGATCCAGTCGCCGCAAACGCACCTTTCTCAAGCTAGTGCTCGGACTCATCCTACTGCTCTTTATCGTCTGGGTAGTCTATGAAAGTGCGTTCGGTCTTTCGCTATTCTAACGACCGACCCTACCTCTCGAGGAAAACCGATACTAAACGTGGTGCCCGGAGGGGGACTTGAACCCCCACTTCCTTACGGAAAGCAGATTTTAAGTCTGCAGCGTCTACCGATTCCGCCATCCGGGCCGCTTCACTTTCGTGGAATTGGACACCGTAGAAAGGTTCTAGGGTGCGAGTCGATGACGAAAATCAGAATTTCCCCCGGCTCCGGCGGACCGAAATACAAAAACAAAAGAGCCAAGAAGAGTTCCAGTAGCAGACTTGACTCTAGGCAGGGAGCTGATCAATCTGACCGTTTTCACTTTACACCAACTAGGGAAAGTGGGTTTCGGCCCGCTTTTTTTATTCTCCAGACATGAGCAGCGAACTACTTTCCGTATTAGAATACATGGAAAAGGAAAAGGGAATCGGTCGTGCCGACATGATTTCCGCGATTACCAATTCCATTCACAACGCGGCACAGAAAGGCCTTCACGCCGGACAGGAACTCCGTATCGAGATCGATCCTCGCACGGGGAGTATGAAGGCGTGGTCGCTGCTCACGGCAACCGACTCTGTTGGTGACCAGGAAAAAGAGATCCACATCGAGAACGCCCGCAAGATTCGAGCTGATGCGCAACTCGGTGAGATCGTAGAAAAGCCTATCGATCCATCCTACCTGGGACGAATCGCCGCGCAAACCGCGAAACAAGCGATCCTTCAGAAGATCCGCGAGTTCGAACGTGAGCGAGTTTTCGACGATTTCAAGGACCAGATTGGCGACATCGTCAGTGGAACCATTCATCGCCGCGACCGCAGCGATTTGATTGTCGATCTCGGAAAGACCGAGGCAATGCTCCCCCGCCGCGAGCGGATCCCACGCGAAAACTTTAACCCCGGTGACCGTATTCGCGCCCTTCTTTTGAAGATTGAAACCGGCAACCGGGGCCCCAGCCTGATCCTCAGTCGCTCCAGCCTACGCTTTGTCCGCCGCCTCCTCGACCTCGAGGTAACCGAGATTTCCGATGGAACTGTCCTGATCGAGCGTATGTCCCGCGAACCGGGCTACCGCACTAAGATCTGTGTCAACACTACCGATCCAAAAGTCGACCCAGTGGGCGCTTGTGTGGGTGCTCGTGGCTCACGCGTCAAGAGCATCGTCCGGGAACTCGGTGGTGAGAAGATCGACATCATCCGCTACTACCCGGACATCAAGGAGCAACTCGTTGAAGCCCTGAGCCCGGCAGTGCCACGAAACATTGAAATCGATGAGCGCAATCACCGGATCAGTTTTGAAATCGCCGAGGACGATCTATCCGTGACGATTGGCAAAGGCGGGATGAACGCAAAGCTCACCTCCCAGCTATTGGGATGGAAGCTCGATATCCGCCGCGAGGAAGACACCAACGTGACCATTGACCAGCAGAAGAAATCTGCTGCGAAGAACTTGGTCGACTCGATCGGCGTAAAACCACAGACCGCTATGAAGCTGGTCGAAAGGGGCTTTACCACACCGGCCGCCTTCGAGGGTGCCCGCAGCGAAGACCTCATCGATATGGGGTTCAGCGAGGAAGAAGCTCAAACCATCATTTCTCGGATCGGTTCGGAGTAATCCGTCCAGCTGGAATAGATTTTTGTCGAAAAGAAATTATAATAAGTCAGAAGAGTAAGGAGCTTCGAATTACAGAATGAGTGTCAGAATCCACCAGATCGCCAAACAGATCGGAATGGAAAACAAGGACCTGTTGAAGCTGCTGCAGGAGCGAGGTTTTGCCGTAAAGAGCGTGTCGAGCACGATTGATAATATTAGTGCCGATTCGCTGGTCGAAGAGTACTCAGCCAAGGAAGAGGAGATGTCCACAACCAAAGAAGCTGATCCAACTCCGGCCCCGGCAGAGACCAAAGAAGAGGAAAAACCTACTTTCAAACGTCCCAGTGGCCCGATTGTTCGCACTGCTGAACAAGTCAAACGCGAGAAGGAAGCTGAGAAAGAGGCCGCAAAGGCCGCCGCAGCGCCTCCTCCAGCGGAACCACAACCAGCGCCAGAGCCCGAGCCCAAGGTCGCCAGCAAGTCGGCCCCCAAGCCGCCCAAGATGCCGGCGATGACTCCGAAATCTCAACCGAAGTCTCCACGTGCACCAGCTCCGCCGCCTCCGGCGAGCAAAGCGCAGATTCCGGCCCCGCGTCCGGCGACTCCAACAGTGAAGCCAGCTCCGAGCCAGCAATCTGCCCCAACCGGGCAGACCCCGCCTCCGGCTCCCAAGGCGCCCGCTCCGAAACCACCGGCAGCGCCGGCGGCACCAAAATCGGCGGCTCCCACGCCTCCGAGTGCACCGCGGCCACCATCGGCACCAAGGCCTCCTACACCACCTCCTGGTCGCGGAGCCCCGAAACCTCCAGTTGCACCGTCCGGTGCCACAGAGGATACCGCTGCGGATTCTGCAGAGTCGACAGACTCGCAGGAAGCGGTCAGCGCGGCGCCAAAGATCATCCATGCAAAACCGCCGATCATCGTGCGCGATTTCGCGCTCTTGCTTGGACTGAAACCGTTTAAGCTTCTTTCGGACCTGATGGAACGAGGCATTTTTGCCTCGATGAACCAGACCATTGAGGAAGACGTCGCGGCGAAACTGGCGGAAACACACGGCTTCCAACTGGAGATCCGTCACCGTGGAGGTTCTGCCGACGGCGGTGAAGCGAAGAAGAAGAAAGAAGAAGTCGACGAGAGTGCTCTCCTAGAGCCTCGTCCTCCGGTAGTCTGTATCCTCGGTCACGTCGACCACGGGAAGACTACTCTTCTGGATACGATTCGCAAAGCGAAGGTAGTCGAGGGCGAGTTCGGTGGTATCACCCAACACATCGGAGCCTATCAGGTCGGATCTGGCCTCGAAGCAATCTCCTTCCTCGATACACCGGGTCACGCCGCATTCTCACGGATGCGGGAACGCGGTGCATCGACGACTGATATCGCTATTCTTGTGGTCGCTGCCGATGATGGTTTCAAACCGCAGACGGACGAAGCCCTCAAGTTTGCCCAAAAGGCAGGCGTATCACCGATCGTAGCCATCACCAAAACGGATACGAAGGGTGCCAACCTGGACCGTGTGAAGCAACAGATGCAGGAACGTGGGATTGCCCCCGAAGATTGGGGTGGCGAGGTCATCACGGTTCCCGTTGCCGCTCTCAAGGGCGAAGGGATCGATCAATTGCTCGAAATGATCCGCCTCCAAGCGGAAATCATGGAACTGAAGGCAGTACCAAAGGGCAAAAGCTCCGGTATTATCATCGAGTCCCAGATCGAGCAAGGCCGTGGCCCGACAGCCACTGTTCTCGTGAAGAAGGGTAAGCTCAAGGTCGGTGACGCACTGGTCTGCGGCACAACTTCTTGTAAGGTCAAGGCGATGCACGACGACCTCGGCAAGACCATCAAGGAGGCTGGCCCTTCCACTCCCGTCAAAGTCATTGGCTGGAGCGATGCGCCCGAATCTGGCGCGACCTACGAGTCCGTCAAGAACGAGCGAGAAGCGAAACGCGTTGCAGAGGAAACCCTCGACGAACGCAAGAAGAAGGAAGAAGAGGAACGTCTCGCCGCGAAATCCGGCGGTTCAAACCTCGACGATCTCTTCTCAGCGATCGAAAGCACCCGCAAGACTACCTTCAACGTCATCCTCAAAGCAGATGTTCACGGCTCTCTGGAAGCCCTGACTGGTATGCTGAACGAGCTTCCGTCCGATCAGGTCGAACTCAAGATTGTCGGCAAGAGCGTCGGGATGGTGACCAAGAAGGACGTTGAGCTCGCGGGCACTGCCGGGGCGACGATTGTCGGATTCAATGTACGCCTCGAGAACGGGGTACAGGGGCACGCAAAGCACCTGGATGTACGGATCATTCAAGCGAACATCATCTACCAACTCATCGACATCATTCGCGATTCGATGGCCGAGCTTCTCGAGCCGGAACTGCGCGAAAAGAAACTGGGTGTTGCCGAGGTACGGGTGGTGTTCCCACTCGGGAAGAGCTTCGTCGCCGGTTGTATGGTTACCGAGGGCAAGATCCAACGCGATGCAACGACTCGACTCCTCCGCAAGGGAGACTTGGTCCACGAGGGCCGCGTAGGCACCTTGAAACGATTCAAGGACGACACGAACGAGGTGCGCGCTGGATTCGAGTGCGGTATCGCAATCGCGGGATACAATGGCTACCAGGAAGGTGATTTGATTGAGTGCTACGAGGTGGAGAAGATCCGCCCGACACTCTAATCTCCTGACGAGCAGCTAGAAACAGCCTGACCCGTGCCGAAACGCAAAACCAGAGTCGATGTACTGCTGCGCCGAGAAATCAGCCAGCTCCTGCACACCGATTATCAGTCCGAGGGGGTCTACATCACGATCAGCGAGGTAGATGTCTCCCCGGACCTCCGTCAGGCAAAGGTATACTACTCGGTGCTCGGCGGTGAGAAACATGAAAGAGCCGCCGAGAAGTTCTTTCGCACCAAGGCCTCCGAGATTCGATTCAAAGTAGGAAAGGTAATCGTCCTGAAGTACCTTCCCTTTTTCCAGTTTGTCCGGGACAATGCTCTCGAGCGCGGTTTCGACATGATCGAGAAATTGGACGACCTAGATAAGAACCCATGAGCGAACTTCCTCTCAGTCCCCTTCTCCAACGCGAGAACTTCCAGAAACTCCTCGAATCGTGGAAAGGTAAAAAGCTCGCGGTCTGTGGGCACCTTCGTCCCGATGGGGATTGTATCGGCTCACAGGTAGCTTTCTGCCGCTTCCTTCTCTCCAAAGGGATCGAAGCCGTGGCGATCAAAACCGACAAGATTCCCCGCAACATCGCCAGCTTCATCGGAGACACTCCCTACATTGATGTAGAGGATTTCGATCCAGAAGGTTGGGACGCGGTGACCGTGGATTGCGCGGATGCGATTCGTATTGGAAAGCCACTACGAGAGAAGCTCCCTGAGACACTGTTCAACGTCGACCATCACATCTCGAATCCCGGCTATGCCGCATCCAATCTGGTCATGCCTCACGCGAGCGCGACAGCTGAGATTTTATCTGAGCTGTTCCTGGCACTGGGACACCAACCGGATGCCGTTACAGCAAACGCACTCTACGTGGGTATCGCTACCGATACGGGGCAATTTCGCTTCCCATCCACGAGTACACGCACCTTCGAGATCTGCTGCCACCTCTGTGAATTTGGTGCAGATCCGGCAAAGGTGGCCACGGAACTCTACGAGCAGGAATCGATGGGACGGATGCAGCTCCTCCAGTCGTTCCTTGCAACGCTGAAAATGTCACTGGACGGCACCGTATGCACCGGTTGCATACTCGACGGCGAATACGAGAGAACTGGGACCTCCAACGAGGACTCGGAAGGGTTTGTCGACTACGCCCGCTCAATCGAGGGCGTTCGGATCGGCGTATTCCTCGAGGAAAACAAGGGACAGATCAAGGGCAGTCTCCGTTCAAAGGATCCGGTCTACCGGGTCGATACCATAGCCCAGCAGTTTGACGGGGGCGGGCACGCCTGTGCGGCCGGCTTCCGGGTGGAGTCCACCATCGACCAATTCTATCCCAAACTCGTCCAGATCCTCGAAAAGCACCTGCAAGACACCCCTACCGCGAACTGATTGAACTCGAACCGATCCAATGCCAGCTGAACCGAATCGCGTAGAAGGACTACTCTTTGTCGACAAACCCTCGGGGATGACTTCTCACGACGTAGTCGCCCGAATCCGCAGAATCTACCACATTAAAAAAGTGGGCCACGCGGGAACACTCGACCCCATGGCAACTGGTCTCCTGATCATTCTAGTGGGCAAGGCGACCAAGGCCTCCAACTTTCTGATGAGCCAGCCCAAGACCTATGAGGGCACTTTCCAACTAGGAAAAGTGACGGACTCACAGGACGCCGATGGCGAGGTCACCGAGGAGCGCGAAGTCCCGCCGTTCACCGAGGAAGAGATGAAAGAGCTGTTCGACAGCTTTCTCGGCGACCAGTACCAGATTCCTCCCATGTTCTCGGCCAAAAAGATCAAGGGTGTCCCCCTCTATAAACTGGCCCGCAAGGGTCAAGAGGTAGAGCGCGAGCCACGCTTCGTTCACATCAAGTCGTTTGACATTCTCAATATAGACGGGCCGAACGTCTCGTTCCGCATCGCGGTCAGCAAGGGTACCTATGTTCGTACCGTCGCCCATGATCTCGGACAAAAACTCGGTTGTGGCGCCCACCTGACCAGCCTCCGCCGTACCGCGATCAACGATATGAGCATCGAGCGTTCCGTCACCCTCGACACATTGCAAGACGCCCCTCCTTCCCAACTGGGGAGATTCCTAATCCCTGTTCACCAGCACGTACCCAGCCACGTGATTTGAGGACATTTCAATGGCCAACCACCATCACCCTGCTTCTCCAGAAACTCACGGTCATGGTCACGGTCATGGTCATGGGCACCACCATCACGACCACGGGACGAAGGACATCAATGATCGCACACTGCTGTGGGCAATCATCCTCAACGTTGGTCTATCGATCTTTCAATTTATAGGTGGCGCATTTGCCGGGAGCGTTTCGGTTATGGCCGATGCGCTCCACAATACCAATGATGCAGCCGCGCTGGTCATCGCCTACGTCGCTCGCAAGATCAGCCGCAAGAGCGCCGATGAGCAATTCACATTTGGATATCGCCGCGCGGAGCTGATCGGGGCGCTCATTCAGCTAACGGCTCTAATCGTAGTCGGCATCTACCTAATCAGCGAAGCGATTGGACGTTTCTTCGAACCTGAGTCCATCAAGGGCGGTTGGGTGATGGGAATCTCGGCGGTCGCGATCATCGTCGACCTGGGAACCGCATGGCTGTTGTGGGCCATGTCCAAGGGAAACCTAAACCTCAAAGCAGCATTCCTTCACAACCTAACCGATGCTGCGGCTTCGATCGTCGTTTTATTGGGAGGGGCGGCAATCTACCTCCTGGACTGGGTGTGGGTGGATCCCCTTCTCACTTTGGTCATCGCTGGCTACATACTATATATGTCCGTAGGAATGCTCAAACAGTCGGCCAAGATCCTGATGGAGGGGACTCCGGAGGGAGTCGACCTACAGGAGTTGAGCCAGTCCGTTTCGGCAATTGATAAAGTAATCGGCCTTCACCACTTGCATGTGTGGGAACTCGATGAAGAGCACCGGGCCCTCGAGGCCCATGTGGTAATTCCCGAACAATCTACAGCCGAAGAACGGCACCAAATCCGTTCCGCAATTAAATCGCTCCTAGCGACCAAGTATAGGATCGAGCACTCCACCCTAGAGCTGGAGACAGCTGACCACGGTTGCGGCGATGAGAACTCGGAAATGATCCCGGGGCACTGAACTCGCCCACCGTAGCCCGATGCTTTAAGCGAGGGTCGATCCTACCTCTCCGAGCGCACCTCCCCCAACGGAGTAATCTCTCACCGAGGCGCTAGTTTGCCGGTTTATCCGGGAGAAAAGGCTCTCACTCTGCCGGACTCATTCTCACAATCCGCCCCGGCCCATAGGTGAGCAAGTAGACGATTCTCTCTTTATCGACGTAGACGTCGCGCAAACGGTAAGCGTCCGGTGACCGACCTCCTTCCCGGAGTCCTTCTGAAG
>CEOD01000719.1_pt1 | contig 53643 bp, 45 predicted proteins | sample 530341 | NCBI WGS metagenome assembly CEOD01 (sample SAMEA2619950, study PRJEB7988) | marine metagenome | isolation source: saline water (ENVO:00002010), including | reverse complement strand
ACATGGATCTGATACAGTCAGAAAAACATTTTCTTTTAATGTGGTGGTGACAGATGTCTGAAGTATATCTAACTGAAAATTTCATGTCTAGTGATACATGTGACTGGTTCACATCATTTCATGAGACTATGTTTCCGTTCTATGGAACTAATTTTGAAAACAGAAAGATCATTAATTTGACTGAACTGATCCATGTATTGTACAATAATACTCTACCATATGATGTCACTGACTATTTGAAACAAACTCAGGCGGATCTCATTACAGAAGTTAAGAAGTATGATCCCCAAGCATTTCCTAATTACATTCACTGCACTAAGTGGACTGCACCTATCTACCAACCAATTCACACAGATTTTGATGAGCATGTGTGGACATCTATTTTATATCTCAACGATAACTTCACAGGTGGCAATACAATCATTGAAGGTGAGAAGATAAAACCCATGAAGGGTGCTGTTCTTACATTCAAAGGTGAACTTAAACATGGTGTTGAAGAAGTTATTCAGGGCAATCGTTATACAATTTCGGTATGGTATAAAAATAAACTAGGAGTAAACAAATACAGATGATTATCGATTTATTCCCAACATCAATTTACATGGATAGTTTTGAACTATCTCCCAGCGATCATGCAAACTTATCTCAGGTAAAACTCTACAGAAATGTAGATGAGGAAGCATGGGTCAGCGATACTAATTTACATTTACAACCATGGTATCAAAGCATACAAGGTAAGATACAAACTCATGTAGAGAAGTACATTTATGACGAAATGGGTTTGAGTAAAAGTTATAAGATGCAATGTCATGGTGCATGGTTGAATAGAAATGACAAAGGAGATTACACATCAATTCATCATCACTCTAACTCATTGATTAGTGGTGTCTACTATCTTGCTGTTCAAGATACACAGGGACGCATACAATTTTATGATGACAAAGATGGACCTTTCGGTAGATACTTTACTGTATTAAATTATACAGAACAGAACAATCGCAACAGTCATCGTGCTAACGTAGAGTGTAAAAATGGCACAATAGTATTATTTCCATCGAGATTGAAGCACTCAGTGGCACCCAACCTGTCCGAAGAACCCAGATTCTCACTAGCATTTGACTATACTATTGATGGTATTTTCGATGCGATGGTCAACCGAGTGAACTATGTGCCAGTCAAATAAACTGTCCACCCACTTCCCCATTCCAGAATTGTGTGCTATAATTCATAGGTAAACCACACGGAACAATGCCGCAATTCACTCTCATTTGCACAGACGAAGACAACACAGTATCACGAAAGGAATTTGAGGCGACTGTTCTAGACGAAGTTGTTGAAAAAACTGCTGACTTCCTGAAGGGAGTTGGTTATTGTTTTGAAGATCTTCAAACTCAGGTGTATCCTCTCCCCGATGAAACACCTGACTATGACACGCTTTATCGGAATTCCGATACCTGATACATATTACAGTAGTTTACTAAATTTTCAAACTTAGACATGGGTAAGACTTTTCGTAGAGGTGGTAACGAACGAGGTTACTACTCTTTCGGTAAATCTATTCGAGATAAGCGAGCAAAAGGAGGAACCAATCGTACAAACTGGGGGGATGACTACAATGAAAAAACAAAAGAGTCAAAATCTAAAGGGCGACGAACAAACAGTGTCGAATTTGAAGATGACAGTTGGTGAAAATGACTTCGATGAATTTGAAAGAATTTATGAAGACATTGAATATGATGATGGAACTGCGGTAGACTATGACCTAGACTACACTCATTCAGTCTGATTAAATGGATACCGAAAACCAAGACGTAAAATTTAATCGTGGACTCGACTTATTCATCGAGTCCGTGTTGAAACCCGATCACAAACTACGTCAATGTGCTCACAATCAAAAGTGTTTCAATGAACTCATGTGGGTCAGAGATGACGTGCTAGAGTATCTCAGAACAAAGCGGAGGGACACCTAAAATGATAGGTCTCCACTCTGCTATTCTCGACAAAGATGAAAAAATGATCCTAAAGGATGCCTTGTTCATGTACGTTTCTAATTTACAGAAACGATACTATCGTGACAAACTTATTGACAAAACTGTCTACTTCGACAAAATGAAAGAGGTCGAAGAAATTGTTGAAAAATTACACCTTTCGGAACTATACCGATGATGCAAAAAGAAATTAGATTGCTTAAACATGCAATCAAAAAAGGAGAAGAAGATCCGTTCCTCTATTCTAATGAGGAAATGCACAAGTTGAAAAAGAAACTCAGGACTATCCGTGAGTGGAAACGATCTGCTATCATTGCACAAAAAGGAGGATTTGGTTATGATGTATGATGTTGATTTTGACATCGCTTGGGATGAAAATGACATGGTTCGTACACCCGAGGATGATTGGATTTCATCTGTTCTTGGTGATGAAACTGAAGTAATTGATGAACTTATTAATGGCAACTGATCGCTGGCGAGTATCTTGGAAACGGCAAAAGAAAGTCAATGGATTCACATCAACTCAATCAGTTGTAGTGTATGGCATTGACAATGTAGAGCACATTATTAAAACGGTTGTTCCTACTGATGAGTGGGATGTGACACCTGCATAAACTGTCCACCACCTCTTGACTGGGGTGGTGTTTTATATTATATTATAAATGTTGGAGGCAAGGGTGAGCACAGAAGTTGCTCTTTAAGGCGAACCTCTCCAACACATAATTCACTACACTACAATGGAAGTTCAAGCACACGGAAACAAATACGAAGACATCGTAACTCGTGAGAGAACTGGTCTATCTAAGAAAGAATACGATAAACTCAAGAAGAATGGATATACATCCAGTTTTGATCTATCTAAAGGTCTGAAGGTAGACTATAATGCGAGCATCAAAACTACTGGCAACAATACTATTTGCTGCTCTGATATATTGAGAATGATGTCACATGATGACTATCGTTTAATCGTTGGTTGTTATACACAGGAAGGAGATACTAAAGTATTTCATACACAATATGAGTTCCTTATTCAACCTAAGGATTATGCTGTATTGTGGGGAAAGATGGACTATCAACTAGTGGAATCATTTGTAGATTTTGTAAAAGGAATTCCAGAAGGACCAAAAGCACAGAAAGATACTAAATTTGTTCGTGATAACTTTCAACAAAGCGTATCATGTAATGAAGCATTATTCTCTATCAATCCTAAAGTAGACAGTAAGAAGCAACGTCGCGTTCAATGTTCACTAAAACTTGACGAATTGATTGCTAGTGGTGTACAATATACAAAGGAAGATCTTAACCTTACCATTCAATCTTCACGCCGTAAGTTCAACAAATGAGAGCATTTTGTCCCCCAAAAAATACTCCTGAGAAGGACATTGTGATGACGCCAGAATATCTGGCAAAGGAAATTATTCAGCACTATAATCCTACTGGCAGGATCCTAGATCCTTGTCGTGGTGAAGGTGCTTTCTATGATAATTTCAATACTGATGATAAAGATTGGTGTGAACTTGGTGAAGGTAAAGATTTTCTCCTATATCAAAAGAAAGTCGATTGGATTATTACCAATCCACCGTGGTCTAAGATGCAACAATTCCTAGCACATGGTATGGTAATTGCTGATAATATTGTTTATCTTACAACTATCAATCACTACACTACAAAACGTAGAATTCGTGATATGAGAGAGCATGGATTTGCTATCAAAGAGATATACAATGTCCCTACACCTAAGAATCCTTGGCCCCAACTAGGGTTCCAACTTGCTGCTGTTCACACACAGCGAGATTATAAAGGTGATATTAAGTTTTCGTATTCACCCGATCTTTCCTGATATAATCTTATACATACTTAAGTCAATCCTACGATTGGCATGTTAACGCCTAATTCGGGCACACTGAGGATAAAGAATGAACCGAGCGCAACGCCGTAAACAGCGGATCAATGTCGATGATCTGTTGTACATCGAAGAAATTATTTCAATCGACGAGTGGCATGAAGAGTGGGAAGTATGTCCTATTCAAAGAGACCACGAAGAGAGAGCGAAGAAACCAAAACATCGACAAAAGTTTTCTAAACTAGAATCATCACACTTGGAAGTTGATGGTGCTATTCTAACCAAGGATTGCTACGATCCTGAGACAAAACAGACATATAAAGCAGGCACAAAATTCAAGACTAATGGTCACACTAGGGATGCACACTGGTGGTCCGATGATACTGCTGACTGGATGCCTGAAAAAGTTCGTGTGAAATATAAGAAGCACGAAGATATGGCAAGCATCTATAAAGAGTATTTGATGCATGATAATCCTGATGATGCTGAGATTGCATCTGATCGTGTTGATGGTGCTTACCGTGCTGTATTTGGTGACAGACAAATTGTCATCAAGGATGGTAAATTGAGGAAGGTCGAACCAATTCAGTTTGCTGCTATTCAATGCTTCCCTAACAAATACACCACAAAGATGAAGACCAATACGGTTAACATCAAACTGTGGGTTAGTGATATTGAAGATGCTATTCTCTGGGTCCGTAGTATCTTCCTCGATGATGAGTTTGACTGCTATGGTCAAACAAATCTACCACACTATAATCCATTCACATGGGCATATTTTGTTTCTTTCATGAAGCACAAAGATGATCCCGAAGCACTTGCTAAACTCAAAGATCTAATCCTGAGAGTATCGAACTATGAAATGGTGATCAACCCGCAAACAATGAGGGAGGATCGGTTTAATACATTGAACTGGTTAATGAGAGAGTGGCAACAACTCAAAGCAGGGACATCTAGGTATGTTCAAACTGCTGCTATGAACGGTAATGTACCATCCCAAAACATGAAGTCATTTACGCTTATGTGTATTGACTATTATATTGAAGGGAAATACTTCAGCAAAGATGGATCTATGAGAGGTGTAAACTGGAAGCAGTATCTTAACGAGTGGGAACTGGCGTATAAAGTATCACACGGCATGACAACATCCACTGAAGTTAGCACACTGCCATTTGAATTCTTTCCCGATGATGAGGAAGAAGACGTAGCGTGAGACAGTTGGCATAGTGTCACAGACCCCTTGACAGGGGTCTTTTTTCATGCGATACTATAGTCATAGTCAAGGTTTTACATGCAATTACGTCCCCATCAACAACGTGCATTCGATGCTATGCAAGCATCAAATGTTGGTCAGGTCATCGTACCTACTGGTGGTGGCAAGACTTATATCATGATCGCTGATTGCAAGGCACAGACTTCACCAACTACAACAGTTGTTGTTGCTCCTCGTATTCTTCTTGCCAATCAATTGTGCGAAGAGTTCATGTCACTAATCAGTGCTACATGGACACACGTTTATCACTGTCACAGTGGTGAAACTCATCATGCTAGTGGCACTAACCCTGAGAAACTTGCATTGTATGTAAATACCGCTCGCGCTGCAAAAGAGTCCGCGATTGTATTCACTACCTATCATTCTCTTCAGCGTGTTGTAGATAGTGGCATTGATATTGATACCATTTATTTTGATGAAGCACACAATGGTTGCGGTCGTCACTTCTTCAAAGCACTATTTGCTACCGCACAGTATGCTAAGCGTCGTTATTATTTCACAGCAACTCCGCGTGTTGGACGTGGTGTAAGTGTTGCTCGCGGAATGAACAACACCGATATTTGGGGTGGTGTTCTTGAGAATGTTCCTGCTCAGGAACTCATCGCTAGTGGTGCAATCGTCCCCCCTAAAGTTGTTCCTTTCGAGACCAATCGCACTCGCACTAAGCACAATGCTCACGAGGTCGATGCTGACAACTTGAGAGATATGTTCGAGGATTTGAACACTGATCAAAATCCTAAAGTTTTGGTTGCTGCTCCATCTTCTAAGGTCCTTGGCAACATGCTCGGACAGACTGACATTCTTGATTATTTCTATCGTGCTGGATATGATGTCATGCACATCACATCTAAGTTTGGTGCTATCATCAACGACAAGAAAGTTGGTCGCGAAGAATTCTTCACCACATTGCAAGAGTGGGGTGCTGATGACTCTAAAAAGTTCGTCATCTTCCACTATTCTATTCTCAGCGAAGGCATCAATGTTCCTGGTTTGACTCATACAATTTTGCTTCGCAATCTTCCTATCATTGAGATGGCACAGACTATCGGTCGTGTTATCCGTGTTCACAAAGATGACCGCGCTGCTGTTGCTGCTGGTAAGATTCCTGCTGGTGCATTTCACCTCTACAAAAAACGTGAAGGTGTTGTAACTATGCCAACTGGATATAAGATGGGTGATGCAATTGGCAAGCGATTGCAGAATGTTGTAAACCAGATCTTTATTGAAGGTGTTCCCCCTCTTGCATATTGCTGATGAAATTAAGATCACAAAAAGATACCATATTGTATGGGGATTGTAGAGACACAATCCCCCAAATTCATGAGAGAGTTCAAATGTGTGTGACCTCTCCACCCTATTACGGTTTGCGCGATTATGGTGGACAAGATAAACAAATAGGACTGGAACAAACACCAGAAAAATATATTGAAGAACTGGTAAATGTGTTTAGAAAAGTTCGTGATGTTTTATCTGATGATGGTACATTATGGGTGAATATTGGGGATAGTTATTATAACTATCGACCAGGTAAAGGACAAGCATTAGTTCAACAAACTGTATCAAATACTAAACAAGATCTACCAGACAATTGTCCTCGTAGAGGTAACAAATTAGATGGACTAAAAGAGAAAGATTTGATTGGCATTCCTTGGATGTTGGCGTTTGCATTAAGGGCAGATGGATGGTATCTAAGACAGGATATTATTTGGAATAAACCTAATCCTATGCCAGAAAGTGTGAGAGATAGATGTACAAAATCACATGAATATATTTTCCTGCTCAGTAAAAGTCAGAACTATTATTTTGATGTGAATGCAATCAAGGAAGCAACGCGACGTAAGCGAAGTGTATGGAATGTTAAAACAAAACCATATAAGGGATCACATTGTGCAGTGTTTCCACCTGAATTAATTGAACCGTGCATCAAAGCAGGTAGTGATATCAATCACACAATTTTGGATCCGTTTATGGGATCAGGCACGACTGCAATGGTTGCTAAACAATTAGGGAGACATTATATTGGATGTGAGTTACATCCAGAATATAAAAATCTCATCAATGATAGAATACCTAACACTGCATTGAGCGACCTGATACAGTGTGACAGTTGACATACTGTCCACTCATGCCCCCACAGGGTCCGATTCCATGTCATACTATGTTTATAGCAATCAAGGAAACAAACATGTCCACAAACGCTCGCATCGGTCTCAAACTTGACGATAACAATATCGTCTCTGTTTATCATCATTGGGATGGTTATCCTGAGTGGTTGGGTAAGCAACTCGTCGATAAATATACTACACGCGATCAAATTGAAGAACTAATTGATGGCGGTGACATCTCTTGTATCGCTTCAGATTCTGATTGGAACTTGAATGATGTACCTGAGCATGTTCAATATTATTCTCATCGTGGTGAAGACTGTCCACCTAAACTTGCTGAAAGTGTGAGCGAGTATTTTGAGCAGTGTGATAACTGTGGTGCTGAATATGGATATGTATTTGAAAAAGGTGAGTGGTTTGTATATAATACCGCTGCTTGGGCGGGTCCAGTAGGTGTTGCAATTGACTTGCATGAAAGGATCGCTAGAACAGAGGGCAAATAATGAAAAGATTCATTCAGTCAATACAATTTGATTTCACAAATCATTTTGGCAATCCATACACAAATACATCCAAAGATCAGCAAGAAGAAATCATTGCTGATGCTAAAAATGTGATGTGGGATGCATCAACTCAAGAAGAGTTAAAACAACAATTGGAAATAACATATGGTTATCAAGTAATTAACGTTACTTCAGATTTCTATCTTCCAGTAGAGTATGTGTGACAGTTGGCATAGTGTCCACTGATCGCCCCATTGGGTCCGATTCCATGTCATACTATACTCATAGTTAAGCAATCAACCATGCGTTTTTACACCAAAGCACAAGTCCTTGAGCAGTTCCGTTACAACTGGAAAGTTGCAACAATGCAGAATCCTCGCCTTAAAGGTGATGTCGTCGCAAAGCGCGAAGACTGGAACAATTTCACTGACATGTTATGCAAGTGCAACGAAATCAGCATGAATCAGTACAACAACTGGACAAACCCTTTTTAATGGAGAAACTTATGTCATGTGACACAAATACAGAGATTTTAGAAAATCTCTTTGAACAAGTTCAGGAAGAATATCCTGACTTGACTGAAATCGAACAGGCAACAATCGCATCCCAACGTTTTTGGAATCTCGCACAATGACCGCTTCGTTCCCTATTCTCAGCAAGATGATTCACTCTAAAAAAATGATCATTGACGTGATCAAAACTTGTGAAGACATTGACACACTGAACCGCAATTCACGGTTCGAGGTATTTTGTAGAGTATGTGACAACTTGTTGGAAGAGGGAAGAATCACTAAAGCAAATCACACTCGTTGGACCAACATTTTTTGATCATGAACAACTTCCAACTGTTAGAACTGAGTAACGAAATTCAAGAGCACATTTCAGTTGCTGGTGAACTTTGGGAACTAAGTGACTTTGAAATTACCGCTCTGTGTGGTATCGTCGCGGATGCATTCTCATCGCGTGGTATTTCAATGCAACAAACACTAGGAGGAAAAAATGACTGACAAAAAGAAGATCGAAGACGTAACTGACTCACCTGAAGATTGGGATGATTTTTGGTTCAATGAAGATCTGGGATTGTCTTACTCTATGTCAGAGGATGACATTGAAGAGTTAATGAAAGAACGTCCAGAGTTTTCAAATCCATCAATCAACGCTAATTACGTTCAGGACGTAATCAACGGCAAAAACGTATTCCGCCGTTCAAATTCACCTCTATCTGACTGATACAATGCAAACTCAAGAACGCGATCAATGTATTGACAAGATGGCAAATCATCTTTTCAGTGTGATGCAAGAATGCATCAAAGATGACCGTAATGAAGATGCTCTCGCCATTTGTGAAGAGTGGATGGTAGATGGAAAAGATCCGCAAGATGAAGATACTGAATATATTTTTATTCCTAACATAACTTACGGCGATTGGACATGGGATGTGTGACAGTACGATTAGTGGCACACGTTAACACCATTTGATGTTTATATGCCCTATTATATGTACATAACAAACAAAGGACATTTATGGACAAAACTCAAACAATCATGAACAGAATCGTGCAGGTAGACAACTTTCAAAATGTAGCATGTTTCTGTGCTGACTGGAAAGAATTCGTTGAAGAGTTAGCAGAGTGGGGTGTTGATGGATGTGCAAAAATCGATTTTGATGATCCTGAGTTAGATGTTGATAAATTAGATGCATTCATTCATGCAGAAAACGGTTATGTAAGGGAGGTTGCTTAAATGTCATCATTACACGATTTCGTTCTCTATGTTTGGGACTTCTATGGTTCTAACGGTTTATATCCAATAGAGGGTTTACAGAAACAACACATTTTTGACGCCTTTGAGATCTACAAAAATAGACTTGAAAAAGGTGATCTAGAGCACGTTCATTATACATGGGGTGGCGGTGATAGTCTTGACAGAGAGAGAATAAGAGAGATAATCCTAGAATTTAACTTACATCAAATGGAGGTCGTTTAGTATGATCAAATTAGAATTAACTACAGATCAATTTGATGAACTTTACAAAGCAGTTAAAACATATCCTGATCTGAGAAAGATTCTTGACAAACATACTACAACTAAGAAGCATAAACCAGTAAAACTAAATGAACCAGATTGGTAGTGACAGTTCAATTACTGTCACACCATTTCCCCATTGCCATTAGTCACCCTCTATAATAAGTACATACAAACAAATCAAAGCACATGCCAAACATTTCACTAGCAGATTTCACAGCAAAGCAAAAAGTTGAAAATGCCGCTATCATCGAAGTTGAGCAATATTCCGCTGAATTATGTGAACGTTTGGAAGCACAAATGCTAGAGTATAGCATTCGCATGGTTAAGCGTAATGCTAACATTTTTGGTGGATCTCGCGAGGATCTTTCCGACTATGCAAAAGAGAGACTTAAGGACCTTGAAGAGAATGGAATCGAGGACACTTTTACAATTTCTAGTGGTAGAAAATACCATAAAGTGATTCACAATGATAAAGGTGGACACGGTTCAGTTCATGCATTTATTGACAAAAAAACAGGTGATGTATATAAACCTGCATCATGGAATAAACCCGCTAAGCATGTTCGTTACAATTTGTTAGAAAGGGAATCACGCCAGTTGATGTTTGGTCAACTTGACTGGGCGGGTGGTTACCTATATGCCAGATGAGATAGTGGCACAGGGGCGGTTGAAACTGCCCCATTTTCGTGTATTGTACAAGAGTCAAAGGAACAAAGCAAATGCAACTCACATCAATCGGCGCAAACATGGTTGTTGATTTCTATCCCGTCAAGTTTGCTGATGGTGAGATCAGCACCCGTTACATTCTGAAGACTGTTACATTCATGGGACAATCTCAGTCAAAGCGTTATATTCTCAAGCGTGATTTTGAGCGCGAGGTAGATTCCCGCGTTGAGGGTTATGGTTACGAAGTGACAGACATGCACACTGAACCGCAACTTTTTAACTCGGCAATGTGTCTTGCCTGCTGATAACATTTTCAAACAACATTTTTTTCTAAATTCATGACTATTTCCGACAATCCTCGTTTCATTCAAGCAATCGCGGATCTTCCAAATTTCATTGCTGATGTCAATCCTGATATTGACATGGCATATGACTGGATCGCAGAAATGTGCGAAATTCCCTCTTTCGTTCATGATAACAAAGCATGGGATCTTTTCTATGATCAGTTCACAGATCATAGCAATGAATACAGAACTTACGAAACAATTTTTGGATGATCAGAACACTTTCAAAAAAACGTTCCTCTAAAGATCTTCTTTCAATCCACATGAAATTTCTTTTAATTGTTGCTTGCGGGTTCCTGTTTTATACATCAAACAATGCTAGAACAGTCGCCGCTGATAGTCTTAACACAGTTTCCGAATTTATTCGACCTGTACAGTGACAGTTCTATTAGTGGCACATTAATGCTTCCATTGTGGTGCCCATCCCCTATAATAAGTACATAACAAACAAAGCAACACATCATGAGAAAAATCGAACAGCAAATGAACAACGCAATCAGAAACGGAATTGCATGGTCTAATTCTAACACTTGCACTACGTTCGATCCTACAAACAATATGGCGTGTGAGGTATATCTACATGGCAATCATATCGCAACAGTAACAGACAGCGAGGTTATTTTGTTTGATGGTGGTTATCAGTCAAACACCACTAAATCACGTTTGAATGCTATCATCAATGAATTTTGTGATGGCACTAAAAATGGTGTATTCCAGAAAAATTGGACTTGGTATGTATCTGATAATGGTGAAACTAAAGAGTTTACAAACGGCATCGCTCTTGAGGTCGCTTAAATGAGAATTTTTCTTTCTTGCCTCGTTGTTATCATCGGGGCAAATATTGGTCTATCCTTAATAAACTCATTCCAGGATATGCAAGATGACAAAATGCAGAAACTATGTAAAATAGATAGTAGTTATTGCATCAAATAAAAGTGCATCATGTATTATACGAATGGAGCGAATTAGTTGAGATCGATAAGCACGTTGAACAATTAGAGACGGCGATAACATCCGTCAATCAATTGGTGAAGTCGTTACACAAAACCGACAATCAACACTTATACAATTATTCCCTGATTTCTATCCGCAATGAATTACAAAAGCAACTCGATCAAATACTATCACAATTCCCCAATTATGAGGAATTACGAGATAAGAACTAAGGAGGTTCATTCATGCAATTAGGCGACAAAATTGAATATCAAAATGTAAAAGGTTACATAACATTCTTATCGGATGATTATATTACCTATTGCATTCATGAATATAACAAACCGCCCGAAGTTGCCACGCATTCACGTCACCCAACTAATCAAGTCAATGTACTCATCTTCCGATCAGAATGGCGTCACATTAAGAGAACAACTGAAGTACGTCAAGATAACATTAAAAGAGATATCTGTAATCCTGTGGAATAGTTTTAGAGATCATATTATAAAAGAGAGAGAAAACAAAGGCACAGACACAAAATAATAGTTTTCCACAAATAATGCGGAAATTGTGGAAATGTGGAAAAAAACCTATTTGTGTGTTTTATCTCCCTCTAAATGTCTCCGTAAATTACACCCTTAGCACGTCTCCTAACAGTTGTCAACCCCTGTGAGAATACTCGGACACATGTACAGAGGGTCTTGACAGATATGCCCATTATGCCTTATAATAACACTGTAAGGGTTCAGAAACACTCTTAGTAACTATTGAGACTTATGCAGTACATCATCTACGACAATCAACATGAGTGCAGAGGTACTTTCAATTCCATATATGACATGGAAAGGTACATTGATGGGTTACGCAATGATCGCAATGAACAGTACCCCAATACTCCGAGAATGTCTTGCTTTGATTATATCAAGTCAATCGGATGGTGTTGGGATGTTGTTGACAATCATGCAGCGGTATAGTATAATGAAGCATGACAGTATTAGGGGATCTCCGATGTAACTAACGTGCCTGGTATTAAATGTTGTAAATGGCAGTGTTTTTATGCCCCCTAAATGTTAAAATCGGCCACTACCCTAACCTACAAAGGTTCCCAGACGCCTTAAATATTATTCGAGTAATACTTAACGGCGTATATAAAAAAATTTCTGAGACAAAAAATGGACCCCAAGACCCGCGTAGAAAGACAAGATGCTCGTGTATGGGCAATAGAGCAACTGATTAGGTATGAAGGTATGTTAGATCCCAGAATGTATGAATGTGCAGACTATGCTACATCTGCAGGTTCAGTACAGGATGTGAAAGATCTATATACACTATGGGTTGAGTGGAAAGAGAACAATCCTACTAATAACCCGCAGATAAACCGCCTATAGACTAAAGATTATGTCCCATAGATTCACAACAGCATTAGAGGAAGACGATTACGGAGATCTTATCCTCACTATTCCCTATGATATGTGTGAAGAGATGGGTTGGAACATCGGCACAGAACTTCAGTATGAACTGACCGATGACGGAGAAGGATTTATCTTAAAGAAAGTGAATGACTGAAAAAGATCAAGAAGAAGTATCAGTAGCACTGAATGCTATCAATGACTGTCTGAAAGCACTCCACGAGCGTCTAGAAGCGGTCGAAAAGTATGTTCAGGAGTTACCTACCCCAGACAAGACTTATTACAAACCTGAGGGGCAAGATGAGTATCTCAATATCAAAGGAAATTATGATCAAATCTATCAGCGTTTAAAGAAATTAGAAGATGGGATGTAAGGTAACTGCTAGAGGACAAAACCCAGTCTGTAATGGACTGACAGTTAACACTAACCACTGCACAAACTATGACCCTAATGGTCAAGGTGTAGGGTTAACTTTTAGTGAGTATCCTCAGGCAGTTGTAAGAACAGGATCATATTACATTCCTGCAAGAGATCACAACTTCGTGATGTACGATAATACCCAGCAATGTCTGAACCGTTGGGGAAGCAGTATTCCTGTGAGTGCAGCAACATGTGGGAAACTAACGAAGGTAAGTCCCTGTGATGCAGATTGCACAATGTTCTATGAGTATACCCCGTCAGAACTATCATTTGACTTCAATTACTCTGATACATGGTTCTCATACCTCTATGATGTATCTAATAAGGCAGGACATGTTGGCACTCCTGCATTTTATATTGAGGACGAGGACCGAAACTCCACAGGGGGAACAGATCCTGGCACAGGAGAGGCATTAGCAGATAGTGTTGATTCTTCATCTAGGTGTATTCCTTGCACTGGATTTACCTGTACCGCCGCGTCCACAAATCTAAGATATACCTGTGACACTGATTATACAGGAGATCCCGACTGTCCTCACCCAACACTATTCGGGTTTGGAACCACATCATATAAAGTAGCATTCAAATACGACGCACTTTCTACACAACTTCCTAATGGCGTCACTGATATTGAAGTCTCCTACGACGGATCCACATATACTGATGTATGGGATGAGAATGCATTACAAGGCACACCATACGTCACATCACAAAATACATGGGAATCTGGTGAAGAATCATTTGAAGATTTTGAAGTATATGACCTAAATGGTAGCGGGGCGACCTCAGGACTTAGAGTAAAGTTCAGAATCTACCCTCAACTAAGCAATACAAGCACCATCACAGGCACCGTATGGGAGATTACAGAGGTTTTAGCACCTGGTTCAGGGTATTCTGTAGGTGATGTCTTCTCTCTTACCTATACACATACACATCCAAGCACCACTTCAACTACTTTTACACTGAATCTTAGGGTCAAAGCAGTTGCATCGGTCAGTACCTTTGCTGGTAGTTCTGGTTTTGACGTGTTACGCAGCGGTGATACCATCAATGGACATACTATTCTCCGCGCTTTCCACACAGATGACCAAAATTTCCAGTTTCATGTGTTATATTTGGATGGAAGCGGCAATAATTTTGCTAAAGACACACAATATACGTCAAATAGGGCACACCAAATCACCACAATTGCAGGATATGGTATACCCGACCGCGCTATCCTCATCGGAAAGTATGAATTTGTCGAAAAATCGATGCAATTTCTCACTGCCGACATCGATCCTTCCGCTCCAGACATCTATAACACCATCAGACAACCCCAAATAACACTAGCAATCACAAATGGTCGCGTAACAGGTGCTACAATTACGGATGGAGGTGCTGGTTGGAACACTTTGAAGGAACCACCTGACCTTGTAGTCACTGCACCACTAGTTGCAAGCGGAAAAAATGCGGAATTGGAAGGTACATTTACCAATGGAGTGCTTACAGCAGTAGAAATTACTCAAAGTGGTAGCGGATATGACGAAAATAATCCGCCGCAAGCGTGGATTCGCAATATTTACAACGAAACATCGAGAACTGACCAGATTTATCCCGACGATACCTATAAACCTACCGATACTAACGATAGAATTGTTGAAATTGTCAATAATTTACCCAAACCAGAGGTTACATCCGTTGATGTGAGTTCTTATGCAACAGATTTTCCAGATGGATTCGATGCATTGATCAAATTTGGACTATCTCAGTCTCAAATTGAGTCAATTCTTAGTTCAAATGAGTCTCAAAGACAACAAATTGTCGAAGCTGCTGCTCCAGCAGTCACTCAACAGGAACTTGACGAGTTAAAACAGATTTTTGACGTTGATACAGAGATTACAACTACAACTGAAACCCAAACAGCGAATATTAAGTTAGATCCAGACCGTAGAAGAGTCCAACAAAAGGCACAAGAACTATATTCCGCTCCAGCACTCGAAAAACTCCGTGAAGTTGATCGAGTAGATCAGTATAATACTCAGTTTTTGGACGATTCTGGATTACCTGATAGTATGAAGCAGTTTACTAAGGATCATAAACAGTTTAGACTTGATACAAAAGAGTCTGTGATTAGTGAAATGACTCAAGAACAGATTCCTGAGTATACAAACTATAAGGAAACCTTCGTTGAGACCGTACAGGGTCCATTTATCAACCTCCCTGCCGCGTCTCCGAACACTAAATACATTATGACGCAATATCGCCCAGATCCTACGTCATCGACAACTATTAAAGTCACACTCTCTATGGATCCAGTGAATGTAGGCAAAACGCACTTCACTTGCAACGCGCCTGCAGGAACAACTGGTGGAACATCTACTGGAGATAATGGTGAAACTATTACTACAACATATACAATGTCTGCATTATTAGGACCTGGTTGTCAACCATGGTCAATTAAAGGTGATATGAAAATATGGCATGATCTTGGCAGAGCAGGTCAAGCAGCAAAAGACGCTGGCGAAGCATACGGAAACCCATTTGAGATAACTTGATATGCCACTACTAGGAGCCTCAGGAGCAGCACTATACGCAGGAACTTGCACGGGTCACGGAACGGGAACTGGATCGTCTCATCATCCTGGTCTTGGTGGCGGTGTTCTACCAGGTCCACCTTGTCCATTACCGTCAGGTTATGATCCACGAGTGGTTCCACAAAGCGTTGCTGCTATGAATGCAACAACATTGTGGCCACCAACACCTCAATTACCACTAACTCCCTTAGGAGCACTCCGAAATGTGGTAATTAATGGTATACTACCTATAGTTGATCTAGATCTTCTCACTCCACACCCAACACCAACCATTCATACTGTTACGGTTGTTATGCCAATCCCTAACAGTCCTCCTTGCACCGATACTAAACCTGTTGGAGCATATTGGTGTACACTTGGTCCTGTGGCAGGTAGAGAGGCACCAACGGGACATCCTCGGAAGGCACTCGCTACTAGTAAGTCGGTTTGGATCAATGGTCGTCGCGCTGCAAGGTTCGGTGACCCACTTGGTGATGGCACACCAGCATTCCCGTGTAACTCTTTTATCTCGGGATGCAGTCCTAATGTTTTTATCGGTAATTAATTATGGCAAAAATGAAAAAATCCCTTTCTGGGACTTCCTTCGTCGAAGCAGTTCCTAAAAAGACTCGTCAAGGTGCAGGTCAGCATACAAAATATGCTGCAACGTCCAGAAATAATGCTAAAAAGCGTTATCGGGGTCAAGGTCGCTAAATAATACGGGAACTGCCCCGTAATCGATGGCTTTAAAAAAAGTAAGTGGTAAAAGTGTGTCGAGGTCTCGTAGTTTTACGGACCTCGCAATTGGTATGGCAAGAAATGCTAATACCAAAGATGTTGCTGTCGTCAAAAATGACAATGCAATCAAACAAGCGGTCAGGAATTTGATTTTGACCACACCAGGAGAGAAACCATTTCAACCTTTGGTTGGATCTAACATCTCACAGTTGTTATTTGAACCTCTGGATGATTTTACAGAGGACGCAATTAGACAAGAGATCATAAATACCATTAACCGTTTTGAACCGCGTGTACGTTTAGAAACCGTTGAGGTTATTGGTAATTTTTCCAGAAATACATTTGATGTAGCAGTTGAATATAGAATTGTCGGGATCCCAATCGTAGAAACCATCGAGTTCGTATTACAGAGACCTGAATAATGCAACCAAACAATTTAACAGCGTTAAATTTTGAGGATATTAAGTCTTCAATCAAATCCTACCTAAGAACTCGTAACGAATTCTCGGATTATGATTTTGAAGGGTCTTCATTATCATATCTTATCGATATATTAGCGTATAACACATATTATACATCATTCAATGCTAATATGGCGATGAATGAGGCGTTTTTGCCTTCTGCAACAGTTAGAGATAATGTTGTTAACGTTGCAAAACTCTTAAACTATGTCCCACGTTCAGTTGTAGCATCAAAAGGTTGTTTAAAACTGGATGTACAAACAAGTCAGACTGCAGGTGCATATCCTAGTAGTGTAACTTTAAAGAAAGGACCAGTATCATCTGGCGGAAACTATATTTTTAATATTTTAGAAGATATTACTACAACTGTTAATACAACAACAGGTCTTGCCACTTTTGACAATGTAATGGTGCAAGAAGGAAGTGTTGTTACTTTCCAATATGTTGTAAACACCTTCGCATCTCAGGTGTATAAAGTCCCTTCAGAGGATGCAGACATTTCTACTCTTAGTGTAAGAGTAAAACCCAACGAATCATCTACAACATCAGATTTGTACAGTTTGACTGATACAATTACTGATTTAACTGCAGTAACTCGTGCATACTTCCTTAGTGAGGGTGAAGATATGCGTTATGAGGTAAAATTTGGTGATGACACTGCAGGTAGAGCATTGAAAGATGGTGAGGTCGTTATTTTAGAATATTTGGTTTGTTCTGGAACAGAAGCAAATGAAATTTCCTCATTTTCTTTCATTGGAACCATTACAGACAATATTGGAAACAATTATGCTGGCGCGGATGTAACGCTGACTGTAAAAGAGAAGTCACAACTTGGTTCTGCTGCAGAAACTCTTGAATCCATCAAATATAATGCTCCAAGATATTATTCAGCACAATATAGAGCAGTAACAGCACAAGACTATGCTCTTATTACTAAAAAGGTATATTCCAACGCAGATTCTGTCGTTGCTTACGGTGGAGATTCTCTAACTCCTCCAATTTACGGAAAAGTATATATTGCAATCAAAACAAAGACTGGATCTTTGCTCAATGATGCAACAAAGAAAACAATCGCTGCAGATTTGAGAAAATATGCAATGGCATCGATTGATCCTGTTATTATTGATCCTGAAGAGATGTATTTGTATATAAAAGTGTTTGGACAATACGATCCTGGCACTGCATCAAATACCTCTGATATTAAAACTAATATTCAGAATGGAATTAATGATTGGGCGTCTCAATCTCAAATCAACAACTTCAATTCCACCTTTAGAGCACAAGCGTTTGAAAAAGCAGTTACTTTATCTGATAAGAGTATCAGTGATGTGTCTCTGCAACTTTCTGTATTGAAATATATCAATCCGAATACAAATCAGACCAATACTTATTGTATTGCTACTGGTGCGGATCTATATGATAGTGCTCCAAGTAATTCTGATGGAACTACTTGTAAGAAAGAACCTGTATTGCTCTCAGGACCGTTTAGAACGGCAGATAGACCAGGAATTGATCAACAGTTTGAAGATGATGGTTTCGGCAATCTGAGGACCTTCTACAACACAGGTAATAAGAAGGTTTATACTAATAATGCTGCAGGAACTGTAAATTACAGCACAGGTCAAATTTGTTTTGGTCCCATCAACATTATTGGTGCAGGAAACGACGTACCTCCTTCTGGTGCAATTAATATCACAGATTCGACCACTGGTTCAGGAAGTGTCACAAATCCAGATTTATTACCTAGTGGTCTTGCAATTCCTGTTCTGTTTATTCCAGCAAACGTCTCAACAATTCCTGCTGCAACACCAGGCACAATCATTAATGTGATTAACCCAGAGGTTACAGTTGTCCCAGTTGGAACAACTCCTCCTCCCACAATCCCTCTAAATAGTTTGACGCCACAAACATTTGTAACTGTCCCATCAACAATTACTGTTGCTGACATTTCAAACAATGGCGACTTAACAACCTCCTCTTGTTTCTAAGTTGTAGATGAATATCAATAAGGTCTCCCAGTCTATTGTCTCTCAGACACCAGATTTTATTGAGAACGATTATCCACTATTCAATAAATTTATTGAATATTACTATCGTTCTCAAGAAAAGACGGGTTTAGGTCAGAATATCCTCAATGAGTTTTTACAATATCTTGATATTGATAAACTTAATATTGATATTTTAGATGGTGCTACCAAGTTGGTAGAACCTATTTCTACGACTACTGATGAAATCGTAGTTGAAAGTGTTGATGCCTTCTTGAAAACAGATGGTTCGGTTTTAATTGGTAACGAGGTTGTATATTATGAGTCTACTACTGCTTCTCCTAACATTGCCCTGAGTCCTGGCATTTCTTATGAGCAAGTAAAATTAAAGTGGACAACCCTTGCAAATTTAATTGACAGTTTTGATGGCACTACAACCAGATTCAATCTGACCTCTCAAGACAGTCCTATTGCAGCACCTTCTGCACAGCATTTAATTGTCTCTAATTATGGAGATATTTTAACACCAGGTGTTGATTACACCGTCGATGGTACGCAGATTGTATATACTACTGCACCTAGACAAAGAATTCCTGCTGACGACAGCACCTCAACGTACGTTACATATTTGAGTGGATTTGTCGAAAACACTATTGTTGCTATTGATAATCTTTCTGGAGGATTTGGCGACGGAAAGAGACAATTTACTATGACGAGAAATGGTTCTCCTTACGAACCTACTGTAGATGAATATGTTCTTGCAGTTTATGACAAGCGTTTATTAGTTCCAAAAGTTGATTTTTTCATTGATGGTGATCAGTTTATCTTTTTAACTGCACCTCTTAATGGTCGTTTCTTATCATTATATTCTATCGAAGCACCTATTCCTTCCTTTGGTTCTGGTGCTCTAGGATATTCTCGTGTTGATAATAATGGAACTCTTACCAGTGTTTCTATCAATGCAACTGGTAGTAACTATCGTTTTGAATATCCCCCTAAAGTTTCTGTCAACTCTGAAAATGGCAGTGGCGCGTCTGTATCTACTCTTGTAAATGGTATTAAATCCGTAACACTGCTAGATGGTGGTAAAGGATATAGTGACACCAACCCTCCTGTTGTTCAGGTTCAATCTCCAACAAAACCTGGTTCTACAGCAGCAACTCTTAAAGCGACTGTAACCAACGGCAGTATTTCTAATCTAGAAGTTGTAGGATCTGGTAGTGGATATACATTCACTCCTAGAATCACATTCAAACAACCTGGTGGTGCTGTATTAGGAACACCCACGATTACCAATGGTCAAATTACTGGAACTATCCCTATTACCAATGGTGGTTTCGGATATACTACCGTTCCTACAATTTATATTGATGAACCTACAGGAACTAACCCAATCAAGGCAACTCTTATTCCTGTTTTAACTGATGGTGTTATTACATCAGTAACTATTGCCAATGCAGGTCAGGGTTATACCTCTGCTCCTAGAATTTCTGTAATTGATCCTGTTGGTGCTCAAGTATTATCAACCACTGTTGATACTAATGGTAGACTAATCGGTATTGAATTGTTAGATGGTGGTAGTGGATATGATGATGTACCTTCTGTGTATGTTGTAGATAATAGAACTGATAATCAGGGTAATTATGCTGGCGGCACAGGTGCAACAGCAACCGCTGCTATCTTCAACGGCAGAATTACTGATATCAACATCACGGCATTTGGTTCTGGATATAGTCAAACTAATCCACCTTCAATTGTCATTCAGAGTCCTCCTGAGGCAAAAGCATCTGCCGAAATTGGTTTGAATGAAGTTACTGGTTTCAAAGTAAATCAGGCGGGTGCAGGATACTTAAAAGCAAAACTAGTTGGTTGTTCTAGAGCAGCAAGTGGTATTACTGCTTATACAGAAGACGGTAACGCCGTATTTACTAATACTACTGTTGCGTCTGCATCTGATGCTAATACTCCTGTAAAATGTCTTGATGCACTGTTTGTCAAGAGATTACTCGACAAATATACAGAACAGTTCTTACCAGATGTTCCTGAACTCGATTATAAGAAAATCGATGTTAGAACTGCAATTAAAACAATTAAAGATTTTTATACTGCAAAGGGTACATCTTTCAGTATCAGTTACTTGTTCAAACTGCTTTATGGTGAACAAGTAAGTATTACATATCCAAAAGATCAGATTATTAAACCATCTGCAGCAACTTGGTCTATTGATACTATTTTGCGTGCAACTCTGGTAAGTGGTAATCCTATCGATATCAGAGATGGTCTTTTAACTCAAGACGCCGATATTGCTGACACTAACGTTCAAGCAGCAAGTGCTCTGATTGAAAACTATATTTCTATTAAAACTTCTGATGTAGAGATCTATGAATTAGTTCTTTCGGAAGAAACCATTAATGGAACGTTTACAGTTCCATATAAAACAAAACTTGCCGAACCTTTGGGAACAGAAGACAGCATCATCACTGTTGACTCTACTATTGGTTGGCCAGAAAGAAACGGTGAGTTTATTATTGGAAATGGTGAAGTTGTAAGATATAAAGAAAAATCTCTTAACCAGTTTATTGAGTGTACACGTTCTGTTAACGGTATTGTTGAAGATTGGGATTCTGCAACCGAAGTATCTTCAAATTTCCAAGTATCAGTTAACAAAGGCACTCCTCAGGAAGTTGTCATGAGAATTGTTGGTATCGTTGATGCACAACAAACTAATCTTACTGACACTGGTTCATACTACCTTCCTGGCGACAAATTAACAGTTTCTAAGTTAGGTGGAACAGGAACTAACGCTGAATTGACAACTTGGTTGTATAATGTTAAAAAATTAATCACTGTATCTGGTATTACGTTTGGTGGTGTTAACAATCAATCTGCAACTGTAACTTGTTCTAATAATCATGGTTTGTTAGTTGGTGATCAAGTTACAATTTATGGTGCCAATCCAATCATCTATAATGGAACTTTCTTAGTTACATCTAGAGACAGTAGCACTGTATTCCAATATCAACTACCACAACCTGCTACAGTTGTACCTCAAGGTAATATTCTTGTATCGGTTGACCTTAATAAAGGTAAGTCTGATGATGCACCAGTCTTAAATTCTATTGGTCCTTATACAACTAATATTCAAAACTCTTTCTTTAACGATAATTACGTTTATGTTGCCTCCACAGGTATTCCGAACTATAAGATCGGTCCTTTTCCTGGTTCGGCACTCTTACCTGGCAACCAACGTAAGTTAAATCGTTTCCCCTTAGCATCTACTACAATCTCTACAAAAAATGATATTGTATCTGGTCCTATTGGAACATGGGTAAACGGTGTCTCTGTATGGTCTTATAAGTCTACAATCAAGAAAACTTTTGGTGCTGTTACTGCCATCGATATTTCTAATGCTGGTTCTGGTTATGATGCCGCTTCTCCTCCAAATATTACTATTTCAGGTGGTGGTGGATCTGGTGCTACATCTACAGTAACCGTCAATGGTTCTGTTAGTGAAATCACAGTAAACAATGGTGGATCTGGATATACTTCATCTCCTCTTGTTTCTATTGCAGGTGGTGGTGGATCTGGTGCTGCAGCAACTGCTATTATCACAAAGGGTGTTGTATCTAGAGTTCTCATTAACGATGGTGGAACAGGATATACATCTCAACCTACAATTACTATTGTTGGTGGTGGAGGATCTGGTGCAACTGGTACAGCATCTGTTCGTGGTCCTATCAAAACTGTTAGTATCACCAACGGTGGTGCATCTTATACTTCTAATCCTACTGTTACACTAAGTTCTGGTAGCGGTGCAGTTGCTCAAGCAATTGTACAGAATGGTCGCATTATCTCTATTGCAATTATTTCTGCTGGTTCTGGATATACGACTGCTCCTGAAATTACTATTCAGGGTGATGGATTTGGTGCTGTTGCTCGTGCAACCATTGATGTTGATGGTGAAAATGCTGGTAGGGTTACTGGAATTGAAATTGTCAACAGAGGTATTGGATATATTCAGGGTACAACTGTTATCAATCTGAACTCTGTTGGTTCTGGTGCTACATTTACTCCCAATGTATTCCAATGGACATACAACTTACAAGAAACTTCTACACTTGATTCTGCTAAGGGTGGAGTATTTGAAGGATTCAATAATCAGTATGGTGGTGAATATGCACATATTTCCAACCCGCAAAGACTGAGATATATTCTTGGTGATAACCTGTTTGAAAATACTTCGGGTCAAATCAAAGAACAGGAAGATCAACTTGATCACTCTCCGATTATTGGTTGGGCATTTGATGGTAATCCGATTTATGGTCCTTATGGATATTCTGATCCTACTGATCAGAACTCATCTATTGCAAAGTTGAATACTTCTTATCGTCTCAAAACTAATCTTGTATTCGATGCCATTAATAATCCATATCCCGTAAGAACTGCTGGTCCTCTGCTTACTGATGAAGCAGCAGGTAGATTTGTTGAAGATTATGAGTATGTCTTTAACTTAGGTGATTTGGATCAATATAATGGTCGTTTCTGTAAAACTCCTGACTATCCTCAGGGCAGATATTGTTATTTTGTAACCATTGATTCTACTGAAGATGGTAATCCCCTCTTCCCGTATGTTCTTGGTCCTAGTTTCAACTCTGTTGTTGATAGTTGGAACTTAAATGCTGATGCAGTACAACAAAATATTCCTACTGGTGTTGTTAGATATCGTGATCCTTATGAAAATGTAGATATCGATGTTGAACGTGCTCCTAATGCATCTACGAATGCATTAACGCTAGAGAACGGCGATGTTCTTCTGTTTGAAGTAGAAGATGAAGATAGAAGTGGAATTATCGATCAATCGGAAATTGATGATCCTGATCAGGTCTTTGAAGAATCTCCTCTTCAACTCTTTGACTATTTCCCTAAAGTAAAACTTGATTCTAAGGTTGACATTGAAGTTGAAACAATTACTAAGTTTGAAGATGCTTCTGTTACAGGATTTACTATTGAAAATGCTGGTGTAAGTTATCAGGTAAATGATAGATTAGTATTTGATAATACTGATACTGATGGTTCTGGAGTTTCTGCTCGTGTTTCTAGAATTAAAGGTGAATCCGTATTAACTTACGGTTTTGAGAATACTAGTGGTTTGAATTATGGTCTTCTTAAAACTACAAATCCGCATAACTTAGTTGCTGGAGATACAGTATTTGTAGATTACAATCCTGTAATGGACAATACTAATAAGTCTTATGTTGTACGTCAATATAAAGGTATTGAAGAGATTGTAATTGATCAAACTGGATCTGGTTATAATACTGATATTCCACCAACAATTATTATTGATGGTAATGGTTCTGATGGTAAATTAGAAGCAGTTGTTAGTTCTGTAGGTTCTATTGATACTGTTAATATTCTCAATTCTGGTTCTGGATATACTTCTAATCCTAGAGTTATCTTATCTCACCCACAGGTATTCAAAAAAGCAGATTACTATGTTTCGTTGATTGAAAATGAAAACTATGTATCGGTAAATGATGTCTTTGTTAATGATAACAAAGAAGTATACGTTTGTGGTAAAACTCACGATATATCTGATAATGTCGTTGCTTTTGTTGCAAAACTTTCTGCAACTGGTGTTAAAGAATGGGAAGCAACTTTAGAATTAACTGGTGGTTTGGATGATGCAGAATTCCAAAAAATATATGTTGATGGTAAAGATATTTGGATTGCTGGTAGAAACTATCCTAATTCCACTATCTTAAATGCTTACAATCCCGATATCATCTTAGTCAAATATGTAGAAGCGACTAACGGTCTTAGTGCAACTCTTGCATTCCAAAAAGCATATGCTGGTATTTCTGGTTCTACTCGTTCCGATGAAATTACTGCACTTACAAAATACTCTGATACTAGATTTATTTTAGGTGGATTTACAAATACCAACTCTGGTGTTCCTTATGATGCCTTCCTTGCTTTAGTTGACACTACAGGTACGTTTGCGATCAAGAGAAAACTTACATCAGCAAACAGTTCCGAAAAAATTACTGATATTGTAGTTAATGGAACTGATGTATTTTACTCCATGGAGATTGCAGCTACTGCGTCTGCAACTGCTATCGATGTTGGATTCGGTAAAGCAACCATTGGAACAAATGTTATTGAGATTCCTTGGATCAAGAGAATTAGCAATACATTGTATTCTTTCTTAGATACAAGTCTTGCAATTGATGAATTCAATGAAGCATATATTACTTCTACCACCAGACTCAAGTCTGATAATACAACTAAAGATGGTTTCTGGATAGGTAAGTTTGACACCACAGGTGATTTAATTTATAACAAACGTTATGCTGTCAGTGGTGGAACTATTACTGCTGCAAGCAAGTGTGTTATTGATATTTTCGGTGATCTTAATGTAGCAATTAGTAAGATCGCTACAACTGATGGATTGCGTACTGCAGAATGTATTAAACTTGGATATGATGGTGTAATTAAGAATCATACTACTCAACAGTTTAATATCAATAATATTGAAGGTATTACTGTTAATTCTTTAGATGTTGATAATTCTGGTGATATTCATCTGTTTGGTCAGACTTCTTGGAATAGGAACGAATTTATCTTCCCATTCACATCTGGATCTAATGCCGATACAACTGGTCATTATACTTTAACATCTACATCAACTACTAACTCTATCACTTATGCTGATAATGTTGCTAAGATTTATGGTTATAATCCTGCAGGATCTAACTCTACTTGGGTAAATTCGCATCTTAAAATTACTTCTGCTCAATTAGGAACAAAATTAGCAGGTGATTGGACTATCGAATTTGCATTATACAAGGAAGCAAGTTCTTCTGGAACATTATCTCAAACACAACATACATTAGTTTCTATTGGTGATGCCGAAAACGCTACAGGTGGTCTTTGGTTATACTATGATGTTTCTAGTGGAAAACTAGAATTAGTAGTTACAAATAATACTACTAAGATAAATTCTGCAGGTTCTGCACTTCAGTCTACATTGACTACAATGTTTGCTGATAATACTTGGCAATATATTGGACTTAAGAAAGAAGGTAATCAATTCACTGCATATGTAAATGGACTTCAAGCATTTACAGGAAGTGTTACTAATACTGCATTAGGTGGTAAAGATCTTCTGTTTGGTCAAATCACTGGTAGAGATACTACAGCAGGATCATTCCGTAAGAATGAGCAAGGTCAATACTTTATCGACCATCTTAGACTTAGAAATAGAGCAGTTACTCCTACTGTACCTACTGATGTTACTGCATTCCCGACTGCTGGTGCTTTCGCCTTTGCATACACTTGGGTTGATAGTGCGTGGTTTACAACTAATCTGAACAAGTATGATTACATTGATTATGTTGGTTGGGGTATTAAGATTGACAAGAACGCTGATGCTGCTCGTATTGGCACACAAACCGCTCAAACTAATACTCAAGTTGGATTTGTTCGAGCATCGGTTGCAGCAGTAACTCCTGCGACACTTACCGTCACAAATACTGGATTTAGTCTTGGTGATGCTGGATTCCAGAATCTCGACTTTGATGATTCCACTATTACGATGACTGCGGGCACAGAATCACTCACCTATAAGCAAGATATTTGGAGTTCTAGAACAGCAACTGTTCCTTCACCAGGTTCTCGTAAACTTAAGGTTACTGCTGTTGTCAAAGATAGATATTATTTCAAAGTTACTCCTACATCCAAGATTGATAATATTCAAGAATTGACTATCAATCAAGCATTTAATTTCACTGTAGGAAGTAAGTTACGTCTGAATAATAATTCAGGATCGTTCATCAATAGTGGTTATATTGTTTCCAAAGATACTGTTAACAACAAGATTTATCTGGCAGTTAATAACAATACTTGGACAAATGATTTGAACACGGGTCAACTGGTAACAGAGCAATTTAGTGAACAGTCTACTTACGGTATTGTTGGTCCTATTCCTAACGATATTAATGAAATTACATCGTACAATTTTGCACAAGTAAATAACACAACACCTGGCACATTTAATATTGATCTTGACAAGTATAATTTAGATGGAACTTATAATGCTGCAGGTGGACAGAATTTAGATAGTTTTGCTAAATTTAAACCACACAGTGATACTGATTACTCAATTAGAATTGATGAAGTTTCTGGATCTTCTCCTTATATTGTAGGTTCTGTAATTACTATTACTGCTTCTGATATTAGTTTTAACTCTGCTTATTCTACAGCACAGATTACCAATCTTACTGGTGTTCTGAAGATTACCTTAATTGCAAACTTGACTAAGATTCTTCAAGTTACTGCTGTTGCAAATAGCGATCAAGTATATGTTATCACAGGAACTAATCATTATCTAAGTGAAGGATCAATGCTTTACATTGATGGTAATCCTTCGCAGACGGTTAATTCTGTTGTGTATGATGAATATGATGGTTCTTTCGCAGTTTCTTCAATTGTTAGTGCTAGAGAATTTGTATATAAACTTCCACAAGCAGCAATTACTGAACCTGCTACCACAGCAGCAAATGTCAGTATTTACGTTAAGTCTCCTGTTCTGAAAATGTATTATGGACATCAATACTTGTTTGATGTCAGTCACTCCTCCATGGCAGGTGGTAACTTGTCCTTCTCTAAGGATAACTTAAATAAACTGGAATATTCCTTTAACTCTATCGAAAGAGTTGGAACACCAGGTATCACAGGTGCTGGTATTGCCAATCCTACAGTAAAACTTAAAGTCGATGAAGGTATTGTTACCAATATTTCTTATTACTTTGATCCTTCTAGAACTGGTGCTGATTCCCCTGTTTCCGATGGAAGTTATCTTGATGTTACTAACTCTCCTTACAAAGGTACGTTCTTAGTTGAATCTGTTCAAGGTGCCACAATTACTCGTGGTGCTGATATTATCAAATTCCCTCTTCTCAACGAACCTGAAGCAGCTGCTGATGTAAATCAAGCATCTTATACTACAAGTTCTGTCAAGGCAGTTGGTTCTATTGGTGCTATTCGTATTGTTAATCCAGGTGGTTTCTATACAAGATTACCTGTTGTTACTGGAATTCAATCTACTAGACAAATTGAAAGAGTTGCTATTAACGCACCAGGCACAGAATATGCAGTAGGAACCTACACAGGTGTTCCGATTGGTGGTGATGGTGAAGGTGGATTTGTACAAATTACTGTTGCTGATGGAACTGATGCTGAAGGTGTATCCATTCCTGGTCAGATTCAAAGTGTTGTCGTAACTTCTCCTGGTAAAAATTATACTACAGCAACTATTGATGTTGAAGCAATCACTGGTATTCTTGGAGCTGGTTTGACTGGTTCTGGTGCAGAATTAGAAGTTGTTATTCCTGCTTCTGGAACTGGTGCATCTATCTTCACTCAAGGTGATAAAGTTGGTAAGATTAAGAAACTTAAGAACAATAACTTTGGTTATGATTATCCTCATGACTATACATTACGTCCTGAGATTACATTCCCAATCAACGCACAGTTAACATCTACAAGTATTCTTGATAGTATTACCGTCACTGATCCAGGTTCTGGTTATTCTCAGGCACCTGCAGTAGTAATTACTGGTGGTGGTGGAACTGGTGCTGTTGCTGAAGCAACAATTAAGAATGGTCGTTTGGATCAAATTATTGTTAAAGATCCAGGCGCAGGTTATTCTTCTACTCCTACAGTTGCTCTTAGATCCTCTTTCAACTATGTTGTAAACCTTGACTTGGGTCTTTTACAGTTTGCATTCCCTCATGGTATTGCTAACGGTTCTCAAGTTACACTCAACGTTGTTGATACTGGTGATGGTGCAGACTTCCCACTTGCTGCTGGTGCAGTTGGTCGTTTAAACGGAACTACAACATATTTTGCCATTACTGGTTCTGCAAACTCTCTTGAACCAGATCAATTAAAACTTGCTATCACTTCAGCAAACGCTGAACTTGGTGACGCTATTTCGTATGTCAACGCTGGAACAGGTCGTCAGCAGTTACTTACCGAATCATTTGGTGGTGGTGCTACTGCAAACGTAATCACATCTACTTTCCTTGAAGGCGAACTTGTATATCAAGGTTCTAGTCTTGAAAATGCTACTGCTACTGGTTTTGTTTCTACAAACAGTGGTTGGCAGATTGGACCTAGAGTTCTTAAGATTGTTGACTATACTGGTGATTTTGTTCAGGGTGAGAAGGTAACTGGTGTAATTTCCAAGTCTTCTGGTACAATTAGTGATTTGAACATTGCTAAGGGTGTTCTTGAAATTGGTTCTCTTACCAAAACAACTGGTCAGTTTATTGATGATGTTGGTAAACCTTCTGAAATTATTGAGAAAATTCAAGATTCTTACTACTATCAAGATTTCTCCTACGCAATTAAGTCTGCCGTTTCTATTGGTGAATGGAAAGATATTCTTATCAAGAACGTACACCCCGCATCGTTCAAAGTATTTGGTGAACTTAATCTCTCTGATTATGGATTTATTCCCAACAAAGAAACTGATTTCCAATTAACAAAATCTGTTGAACTTGCAAGAGAAGCGATTGTTCCTAATATTCAAAGTTTTGCTCTTGCAGAACCTGTTTATTCAGAATTTAATAATACCGAAATTCTGTTCCGTCAAAAGAGATTAACTTCTTCAGAGAACATTCTGACTTCTGTTGTTCAACGTATTGACGATATTTCTAGTTTGTTTGATGGCGAAAGAATTGCTTTCCCACTAACAGTTGGTGGTAATAATCTGGTTGCTAATGCTAATCAGTTGATGATCGTATTGAATGGTGTTGTTCAGAATCCTGGCACATCTTTCAATATTCAAGGTGATTCTATTGTCTTCAATGAACCTCCTCAACCTCCTGCTAGTGTCAAATATGTGAACGTAACAATTGAACAGATTAATACTGTACAGGTTCAATTCAGTAACATTAGTGGTATCTTCCCGAACGTTGGTAACGTAATGGTTGGAACTGCATCTGCAACACGTTTGACTGTTACTAGTGTTGTAGGTAATGATGTATTTGGTTATTATAGTGAAGGAACTGCTTTCATTACTAATGAACTTGTAACTGTTGGTGCAACAGGATTTGCTTCTAACGTCGCTGCTGTTACTCCCGTAAATAACATTGGTCTATTTACATTTGGTGAGAAAGTTACTGATTTCCAAGGCGACACTGCTAAGGTCGAATCAATCAACCTCCAGAAAGGTCAGGAAACTCCTCTAGCACAGTTGCGCTACACTATTGGACCTTCTACTACTTCCTTTGAGGTAATAGCATATAAAACTGATAATACTGCTGCTGATGCACCTGTTACTGCAGGAACATTTACTACTGGTCAAAACTATCAGTTTGGTTCTGAAATTTTCTTACTGAACAGCATTACACAAGGTTCTGAGTCTACAACTCTTGGAGTTACGAGAGCACAATCTGGAACCGCTGCTGTATCACAGCAAGAAGATATTCCTCTGTATGGAACACAAATTTCTGTTAATAATCAACTGACTCTGAGTAAAACAACTGGTACCTATCAGTCCACACCTGGTCTTTATGATATTCAGTTGAATGAAGTTATTATCGGTTCTCAATCTGGTGTAGTTGCTCGTATTACAGCAACTTCAGCATATCAGGATCCTGTAACTCAGGAGTTTATCAGTCAAGTCAATATTTCCGAAGGTTCTTCTTTCTTTGGTCTTCTGTTTAACAGAATTACTTCACAGACTTATCCGAACGTCGTTCTTGATGATATTTCTAAGTCTCAGGTAAGAATTGTAGATTTCACTGATAACAGCACAGATTACAATACTAAATTCCCTGCAAACGAAGAAATTAACAACTATATCATTCCTTATGATAATGCTTCTGGCACCCTTCAAAATGAAGTCATTCGTAATTACAAGATTGAATATGGTAATAACGATGGTGAGTTTACTGTTGGAGAAGGTGCTGTAGTTCGTAGACTTACTTATAGAGACACAGTTGGAACAGGTTTATTTGTTCCTGGTCAAGTTATTAGAACTCGCGATACTAAGGCAGAAGTCATTGGTGCAAACCAAGCACGCAAAACTGTATATGTTGGTAAGATTGGCAGATCTCTTAGAAATGGTGGTGATTATCATACATTCACATTTAATGCTGGAACTGCTCTTAATGCATATAATAAGAGATTCGGTAGTGCATGTTTAGGTCTCTCACCTGGCAATGCTGCTCATACTTTCGTTAGCGGCACTACAGATTCTATTACCGCTGGTGGCGGTGCAACTGGTACGTTTACTGCTGGTGCAGGCACCACATATGATCCGTTCACTGGTAACTTAGTAATCAACATTGGCACGCACTCTCTGACAACTAGTAATACAGTTTTAATCTCTGATAATAGTATTGGATTTACTTGTGCTCAAGATGGCAATTCATCTACTAAGACTTATCCCCGTAGCACTGACCCTGCATCTGGTTCTGCACGCAGTATCACTGCGGTAACTTCTAATACTATTACTGTTAACGTTGGCACAGTTCCCATTGATGAATCTGTTACTATTCCAGCATCCGACGAGTTTGGATTTGGAACTGGAGCATTTACTGTTGAGTGTTGGATTAAACCAATCACTGTCGCTGCAGGTAGCAGATCAGTATTTGACTTTAGAACTGCTGCTACTGAACTTGCTCCTTACTTATATGTTGATGGTGCAAACCTCAAGTATTATAATAATGGCGCTGTAGTAATTACTGGCACAGCAACTCTCGCTGCCGATACTTGGTATCACGTTGCCATTAGCAGAACTGGAACAACTACCAAGATGTTTGTTAATGGTGCTCAAGATGGTAGCAGTTATACTGATAGCAGCAATTATGGAACAAACAAACCTCTGAGAATTGGTGATGATACCGCTGGTAATAATCACTTCGTTGGTTACATTGATGAGTTTAGAGTTTCTACAACTGCTCGTTATACCGCACCATTTACTGCTCCTACAGGCATCTTCCAAGGTGATTCAAATACAAAACTGCTTGTTCACTTTGATGGCGTTGAAGGACAAAATCATACAGATGATTGGTCTGGTGGTGAATCCTTTACTAAGGGAGAATACTTTAATAATGATGCTATCCTTGAAACATCCAGAAAAACTGGTGCTCCTTCTGGATTCCAAGGTAGAACTCACAGATATTATAATGCTGCAGATCTGATTGAAGATAACATCGACTTCATTAAGAAAGAAGCAGTGTACCTGTTGACCCAACAATATTCTTCATTGGTTATTCCTGGTGGAAATATCAATTGTGAAGATGATATTCGTGATGTCCTTCAGGCATTGGTTCAAGACTTGAGAAATGGTTCTAACGAACATATTTGGGATGCTTCTGCACTTTATGTTAATAGAACTACTAACCCGATTCAATTAAGTCATGTAGAAAGTCAGATTACAGAGACTATTTGGGCATTTAATAAGGTTGATGAAATTCTTCAATACATCATCAACAATGTTATTTGGACAGTTCAGGGTAACCATGGTTTAACTCAAACCACTGATACTACAATTACTGATTCATCTTATACTACGCTGAATCAATTCACCCCATCTGCTGCAACTTACAATCCTGCAACTGGTGATATGGTTCTTACCATCGGATCTCATTCGATGACTACATCATCTCAAGTTTCGATTGCTACTGGTGGTGTTACATTTACTTGCGATAAAGATGGTAATGATCGTCCTACTGCATATCCTCGTGCTACTGATCCTGCCGCTGGTGCTGTTCTGAAAGTATCTGCCGTCACAGGAACTACGATCACGGTTAATGTTGGTGCATCTCCTGCTAATCAGCAGTATGCTCACACATTCTCATCTGCAGTAACTAACTCTGTAACTGAATTGAATTACACTACAGGTGATTGTGCTGATGTTTATGCTACAGTTCAAACTCTGATTGATATTCTTACTGATACACTGACTCAAGCAAATGCATCAACACCTGTTGATCACCTTGCTACTGTAACTAGAGTTACTCCTGCATATGAGTTTGTTGGTGGAACAGTTGATGCTTACCTCGAAACAACTTTAGCAGTTAACTATCATGATAGTGCTAATGATGTTTCTTATACCAATCAAATTGATGGTGATGCTCAGTATCGTTTCAGAGATGCTGCAAACTTAATTAGACAAAACCGCACACCAATCGTTGATAAGGCAGCGTACGATATGCTTCAACGTTATCCTGAACTTGCACAGGATATGCCTAGAAACCAAGGTGGTGGAAGCACTGACGGAACTATTCGTTGTAAGACTGACTTGGGTCTGTTCTTAGATGCTATTGCAAATGATATCGAAAACGGAGGTAATCTTGAGACCGTAACGGGAACAGGATTCTACATTAACAATCAAGGTGGTCTTCGTTATATTCGTCTTCAGGTATTCCAGTCTGTTTACGCACATGAGCGTCTTGGTTATTATGCTAAGCAAGCAATTACTGGTGACTTAGATGATACAAACACTAATAGTATTGTTGTTGGAGATTGGGGTATTACTCAAGATGGTGGTAATTGTGCAAACGTCCAAACTGCTATCGATACATTAATTGGTACCATTAATGACATCATTGCTCCTACTGGTGCAGACTTTGCAACTGGTGCTGATAGACTTTACTTCAATAAGCAATTTATTAAAGAAGAAGTAAATGGTCTTGTCCTTCAATTCCTTGGTTATGTTCTGAATGGTGTTACTTATAACGCAGGTTCTTGGAATGATGAGTTAGATGTAGAAGATTTGATTATTGCTCTTATCTCTGATTTACAAACTGGAGCAACCGACAGCACAATTCAAGAAGCAAACACTTACTTGACCGCTGCACTCAATATTCAAACTATTGATAATGTTCTTCCTGCTGCACTGTACGCTATTGAGCAAGTTGGTGTTCTTGGTGAATATGCAATCGAAAATGGATTGTATGCTCAAGGAAACACACCAGGTAGTGGTCAATATGCGGCACAATATACTGATGAAGCGGCATACAGAGATAGTGTTTCTACTACGGCAATTAATGATGTTGTCTATGCATGGAGAGACTTAATTGAGGTTGTTAAGAATATCTTTGCACCTGGCGGTACAGAAGCAAGATCTGCTGCTAAGCAAATCTGGTATAATGAAAATTATTACGTCAATGAATTGCAGTCTCTGGTAAATGGTCAGTTTGGATCTGGCGCATGGACTGATGCCCAAGAGAATTTTGCAGAAGGTATTGTTGATGATATTGTTCACGATATTATCACAACAGATACTTACGATAAAACTACAGCATATACAATTACACTGAGCGCAAGCACAGGAACATTTGCTGTTGGTGAAACTGTAACTTCTAGTGGTGGTGGAACTGCAACTGTTCTTGAGTGGGATGGTGAAAATGATATCCTCTATGTTGGTGCCTTCACTGGCACTGCATGGGTAGCAACGAACACTCTGACTGCTCCTTCTTCAGCGACAGGAACTATTGCTGGTAGTGGTGTAAGTTCTGCTTACAATTGGTATAATAATCCAACAAATACTAAGATTCTTCAGAGAGCAAGAACTCTCACATCTAACATTGAAGGTCTTGTTTCCACTACAAACCTCTTCCCGTCTCCTGAAAATATCAATGCTGCTGGTTGGACTGGACTTAATGTAACTTCTACTTTAGATACTGCCACTGCACCTGATAGTACGGCGACTGCAGATAAACTGATCGCTACTTCTACAAACGCTGAACACTACAAGTATAAAAACTTTAGTATTAGTTCTTTCGAGACATTTGATAATACTACCGTTAAGTTTGACTCTGGTAATGAAACATTTGACACTGGTGCTACTGGTGATGCTACGACTCAAACCTTTACTTACTCTATCTTTATTAAGGCAGGTGAGTTTAGCAGAACTCGTGTTTATCTTGCCCTTGATGATGGTCTTGCGACACGTCAAAGAGCATTCTTTGATCTGAATTTGACTGATGGAACATATGGTTCTATCTTTACACCTGATAGTGGTCTAACTGTAGATGCGTTTGGAGTTATTCCACATGGTAATGGATGGTATCGTGCATATATCACAGCGACATTTGGATTTGGTTTTGCTGAACTTCGCACACAGGTATATGTCAGAGGCGCTAATGGCGAAGCAGTATTTGCTGGTAACGGAACCAATGGAATCTTTGTTTGGGGACATAAACTCAATAAAGGTGCTCTCGATCCTTACACTGCAGTGTCTGGTCAATTATTCTATTCAAATACTGATTATAATATCAAGACATTTACTCTTGATAACCTTGAAGAATTCATGGGTAAGGCACTTGATAATACTTTAACATCTCCTTCACCTCTTGCATCTTTCTACAAGTTCTATGATGCTTCTCTTGCATCAAATTACAATAAATCTACAATTCAAAGATTTATTCGTTATCATTTAAATATCATCAGAAGTCAGTTAGCGCAATCGACTTACTACACGACTATTACATCTAAGAATGCAATTACTGTACCTGCTATTAGGTATGGTAATCCTGAGGTTCCGATTGGAATTAGTGGTGGTGTTAAGTCTGCAGATTTCTTCTATGGTTTACTTAGCGATGCCTCTGCTGAGTGTGAAAAGATTCAAGAAAACTCTGGACTCGTAGTTCAGGTTTATCAGAGATTCCGTATTGACGGAGATATCACTGATGGTCCTTACACAATGGGTGAGACTGTTGCCAAACAGGGTGCTCCTTCTGTAACAGGTGTTGTATACGGTTTCCATGAAGATGCAAACTATAAGTATCTTGATGTTCGCGTAACAGCAGGTCCTTGGGCAATCACTGATAATATCGTTGGTGCAGCAAACTCCACTACCGCTCAAATCAGTGCTATCGAAAATCGTCTTCATATTATTGATCTTAAGGGATCATTTGAAAATGATGTTCCGTTCAAAGGTTATACGAGTGGATTCACTGCGACTCCAACTGGATTCTTCAATAATAAAGCAGCAGTTACATCTAACACAGGTGGTACTTTATCTGTTGATACAGCAAGTCTTGCTGGAACATTTGAAGTTAACAGTGTTGTATATCCTCAGACTTCTAGGAAGTTTATTGATGTTAAGAAGTTTGATGGTCTTGATATCAAGGTCGGTGATAGAATTGCTTCTACTGGTAACACTCGTTTCGGTATCTCTGTTCTCAGTGGTCTAAATGCATTCACTGAAGGAAATAGACTTTACAAAGTTGTTGGTGGTGTTCAGCAGTCGTCTGTTTATGCAATTATTGCTGAAGTAGATATTGCTAATAACTTCCTGTATGTTATTCCTGTTCTAGGAACATTACAGAATGGTGATGTTGTTGGTGATTATGGAACTGGAACTAATTTCCCTGTTGGATACGCAACAATTACTACAACTGTTGTAACTGCTGGTGCAGGTGCTGCAAGAGTTCAAGATATTGAAGATGTTGCTCTGAATAAGAGACTTTATCTTTCTGAGGTTGTTGGTTCTTTCACTGATAATGATGGTATTAAGGGTCCTGATAATTATAAATCAGCGATTCTGGCGGTCGAAGACATTAAAGCTCGTGTCAAGCGTTCGTTCAGAGGTTTCGACGGAACTCAAACATCATTCAAACTTACTACTGATAATGGCACTCAATACCTGCCTGATCCCGCAGGACATATGCTCATCTTTATCAATGGTATCTTACAACCGCCTGGTGCTACTAACGCATACACAGCGTTCTCTGATACCATTCAGTTCACTGAAGCACCTGATCTGGGAGCATCGTTCACAGGATTCTATGTTGGTAAACTGAGACAACTTGATGACATTAGTTTTGAGTTCGACTCCTTAAGTCAGTCTTTCAACTTGAAACGTAATGATATTTTCTACTCATTGACCCTTACTGATGGTGTACAATCGAGCACTATCAGACCTGAAAATAATATCATTGTTTCTCTCAATGGTGTTATTCAGGAACCTGGCATTGGTTTTGAAATTGTTGGTTCTAGAATTATCTTTACTGAAGTTCCTAGATTTGGATCCACATTCGTTGCCTTCTCTTACGTTGGTTCTGAGGCAGACGTTGATGCTGCTGAGGTTGTTCCTCCTGTTGAACCTGGTGACTTTATTGAGATCCAAGGTGAGACTGCAGACAGAGAAGTTGCGGTTATTGAATCCTCCAACTCTCTTATCACATTCGATTATTTGGGATCTGTATTCGGGCAAAATGCTATCGGAACTGCATCTCTAACATCTGGATTTATTAAGAATGTTCAAGTCACTGGTGGTGGTTCTGGATATACTTCTAGACCTACAGTTCGTGTTGATTCCATCTCTGGTTTTGATGGTAATATTCGCGCACTAGTTGGTGTTGCGGGTGTTGAACTTAGTGCAACTGGTTCTGGATATCAAAATCCATCAGTTGCAGTTGAGACTACTGTCCCCGATGATTATGTTGCACCTAACCTTGCGGATTATGGTGAAGAATTGATTGATCCAGAGATCCTATAAATAACTAAAAATCGTAGCGAGTAATGGCTAAACAATCACTAGGTCTTGGTGCCTCTGCTAATGATAATACAGGTGATACTCTTCGTGCAGGCGGCGATAAGATCAATGACAACTTTACTGAAATATACGGTGCCATTGGTAACGGAACCACGCTAACGGTTAGTGTTACAAACCCTGCTGTTGGTCAAGTTCTTAGATATAACGGAAGTACATTTTTACCTTCTGATTATACTCAGTTAACCTCCGCGTTAGACGTAAATGGCAACTCTATCATTTCGTCTTCTAACGGAAATATTGCTGTTGCCACGAATGGCACTGGCGATATCACGCTTGCTGCGGGTAGTGTAACATCTGTATTTGATGGTGCCACGGGAACTATTGATTTCCCGACAAAGATTTCTTATAAAAATGAATATGCTTCTTTAGGTGCTGCACCTGCCGCTGCAACTTATACAGGTTATTTTTTCACTGTTGATGGTGATGATAACCCTTATGTGAACATTAATATTACTGCTGGTGGTGCTGGTGATGTACGAGCAAAGGTTGTAACAGAATATTCTAGTATTGGACTGCTGAGTGATGTTGATATTACAACTGCAGCTCCAACTACAAACCAAGTATTAAAATGGAATGGAACTAAATTTGTTCCTGCGGATGATGCTGCTGGAACTGCTAGTTCTACTCAAAACTTGTTTGCAACATTTGCTGCTGATTCTGGATCTACAACTGCAAACTCTGTTACAGATACACTGACAGTTACTGGCGGAACTAACATTGCTACTGCTATTGTTGGTGATACCTTAACAATTAATTTTGACGGATCGTTAACAACAACGTTTGCCGCTTTGACTGATACCGATGTATCTGGTATTGTTCAGGGCGACTCTTTATTCTGGAACGGCACATCTTGGGATGTCGTTAGAAGTCCTATTGTTTGGTGGGAAATTGGTGCTAATGGAGCATCGGATTACACTTTCAATGGACCTGGTTTTTCTTCTGCAACTAATGATCCTACGATCTATGTTCAGAGAGGATTCACTTATGCCTTTGACAATTCTACTAATGGTGGTGCTCATCCATTCAGAATTCAAAGTTCTCAAGGTTTAAGTGGCACACCATACACTGCTGGTCAAACTGGTAGTGGCACTTCGGTTCTCTATTGGACTGTTCCAATGGATGCACCTTCAACACTGTATTATCAGTGTACAATCCATGCTGCAATGCAAGGAACTATTAACGTTGTAAGTTGACAATAAATGGCAAGAACTGTTCCTGGAACTGGTGCTGTAATCGAACCAATATTTGACGAAGTATTTGGGGTTAGAGCAGTCAAAGTATTAAATGGAGGATCTGGATACGTCCCGACTGATCCTCCTAGACTTACTGTGACTGGTTGTGGAACACCTGATGTAGCAGCATTACTATATCCTATTATTGATGCTGATTCTGGACGAATTACTCATGTAAGAGTTTTGAATAGAGGAAAGGGATATGATCCTCTAAGATTACAAATTGTCCCAGAGCAAGAAACACCAAACGTTGTCACATCATTTGACATCAATAGATTATGGCAAACGCACCCAAACTCTCCAACTACAGGTACGTTTACAATTTCTAATAATGATATTACAGACAGATTGAGACTGGTTAGTGACAATCACCCCAAACCAACTCAACATTTCTTGACCGAAAGACAACCAGGTGGTTCTACAGATGTTGTTGATAGAAGTTTTGATCACACTGTAGTTTATCGTGGTGGTAAAGATGTGCCGTATGTTGGCACAAGAGAATTTCAAAAAAATAAAGCACTTGGTATATTAGCAAATGGTTCTTTACTTCATACTCCTGAGTGGGGAACTGCAGGTGGAACACCTACAAACTTTTCTGTAGATACAGTAAAGTATGATTATGTAAAAAATACAAATGTATATGATGCTGTAAATGATAGTGGAGTTTATTATTATCAGTCAAGCAAAGTTGTAAATGAATTTGATCTTACTAATGGTGTATTTGATTGGGGTAATATTCAACTATACACTTGGAATGTAAAGGTAGAGACTGGAAATTTAGTTGTTGGTGTTACTGGATTAGATGAAACACTTGGTAATGTTGAAGTTGGTAGAATTGTTGATGAAGTAGGTGGAACTGGTAGAGGTGAGATTGCGAAAATTGTTAGAGATAATCAAAATAATATTACTAGGGTTTACATCAGAGCATTAACAGGAGATGCCTTTGTAGCAAATGATCTTCTGTTAGGTTCTAATGGATTTGAATTTAGAATCGATGGTGATCCAATTTCAATTAATCCTTACTATATTGATTTTGGACCTGATGCAGCAAAGTTTGGACCCTTTGTGCCTGGTCAATTCTATTTTGCTCCCGAAAATATTCAAGTTAGAGCAAATTATTTAATTAAATTCAACCAATCTGATGCATCAAATCAGGCAGGTATTGGGCATCCCATCAGGTTCAGCACAACTCAAGATGGTACATTAAACGGTGGAACTTTATATTATGACAGCACGGGTTTAAGTTCAGCACCATCTGCTGATTATGAATCCATCTATTCCCCACTGTTCTTGATGAATGGTGATGAATCTAGTAGAATTTATTTCCATTGTGCATACCACAGATATATGGGTGGATATGCTGGTGATGAGGCATATATGGTGCTGAATACTTCAGCAGAAACTTATACTCCTACTAACAATTATTACGTTCAAGATTTTTATCAATCAGATAGTAACGATCCGAATACCATTGATCGTTCACGATATATTGATGGTCACTCAAAAGTTCTCGGTGTATCTTTTGATGGATATCCTATATACGGACCTTGGGGATATAATTCTAGTGGTGCTGTAGCAAGGGAAGTTTCTTCTTATAGATTGAAAACAACTGCTGAGTTATCTGGTGCTAGACCTCAAGTAAATACAGCATCTACAGTAACTTACGCTGTCACTATTTCTAACGGACAGTTTCAGTTTGATGGATCTCGTCCTTCGTTCTTAGAATTAGATCGTGGTAAAACGTACATTTTTAATCAAAATCATGCATCAAATGATAGTCAACATTTATTAATTTCTACCACAGAAGATGGTTGGCATGGTATCGATCCTGTTGTTATTGGTAATACTGCGAACTTATATTCTGGAAATGGAATTAAATATTATATCGATGGTTCTGAAGTAACATATGCATCATATTTGTCAGGTTTTAACTTAGCAACAACTCGTGAGATTAGATTTACAGTTCCTGTAAATGCTCCTGCTGCTCTGTATTTGTTTGCATATACAACTGCTGGACATGGTATTAGAACGGTTCAGGATGGTTATATTTTAGGTGATCTTACCGAAGATTATATTTACGATTCTAGTGTTGGAACACTGGATGAATTTAATGGTAAGTTTGCTGTAACACCAGAATATCCAAACGGAACTTACGCTTATTTTATGACCGAAGATGGTAGCGGTAATCCTACTTATCCATATGCTATCGGTCCTAAAATGTATGGAACACCTTTATTTGAAGGACAAACCGCACCTGCTCCTGTAACTGTATTCCCATCAGGTGCAGAAGGTGATGTAGTTCTTGCTGATAATGGTAGTGTTTCATATATCAAGATGACTAAGAAGGGTGATAACTTCTTTGGTCCTGCAAAAGCAAGAATTCTTGGTGGTGAGGGAACTGGTGCTATAGGAACTCCTACTGTACAAACAGTTACTGGTTTAGCACTACTTAATGGTGGTAGAAGTTATGCGACTCCTCCTACTCTAATTTTTGAAGGTGGTGGTGGTCAGGGTGCTCAAGGTGCTGCTGAAATTGATACTTTAGGTAAAGTTACATCCATTGCGATTACAAATCCTGGTGAATTCTATCAAGAACCTCCATTCATTTTAATTACAGGTGGCGGTGGTATTGGTGCTAAAGCAGAGGCAACTATTGATCAAGGTGTAATTACAGCAATTAATATCGTAGATCCTGGTGTTGGTTATACATCCGTTCCTAATGTTATCTTTACAAAATTAGTTACACTCAAACGTAAAACTAGAGCACGTCAGGCATTCAACTCATCAAACATTTATCTTACTGGTTTGGTTAAGAGTGTTGGAGCTAATGATTCTGAAATTTATGTAGATTCTACAGACGCATTTCCTGGTTCTGGTCAAATTATTCTTAATTATGAAACAATCACTTATACCTCTAAATCAGCAGGTAAGTTTGGTGGTTTGACAAGAGGTGTAAACTTTAATTATGATCAACGGGTTATTCTTGACGCAGGTCAAAATGATTCAAATGGTGTTTCAACATATAATTTCAGTGTTGGAGACAGAGTTATTCGTAGAGTTGAAAATGCAAACAATAAGATTGCAAAAGTATATGATTGGAACCCTGCGACTAGAGAACTTTTAGTTACTTTTGAAGTTGATGAACTAGCATTTATTGATGGTGGTATTCCTTCTACTGAAGATGCTATCGTACAGTTTGATGCTGGTGTTGCTTCTAGTGCTCCATCTGGATTCCAACCTCATACTGTTCTTAGCACGACTGGATCTTCTATCTTCTTATTGACAGATCCTCCTTCTACTTTAGCGGATAGTTCTTTTCAGGATATCCTGCCAACAGCAGCTGGAGACGGTATTGCTGACCTAGATAATACTGGAACTGATTTTGCAAATCAGATTAGTCTTGATGGTGGTATCTATAATTCTTTATATGGTATTGAAGAGACACAAGGTGGAACAAACACCACATTATTCCAAGTTGGTGATAATGTAAAAGATGGTAGCATTCCTCAGAAGTTTGCAACTATTGTTACTGCAGGTGCTTTGAGTGATGGTGTTGAACATACAGCACTTTTAAGTATTAAACTTGATGCAAATAATGCTAATGGACAAAATTACAGTGTTAATGAAGTTGTTACAGGTGCAACTTCTGGTGTAATTGGAACAGTTGTTTCTTGGGATCCTGCAACATCAACACTAGTTGTTGGTAGTATTGTTCCATTTAATACTGGTAATGTCAACGTTGGTGTTGGTGGTTATCTTTATGAGTTCTCTCATGATAGCACCGTAGTTGATGTTATTATTCAAAATCCTGGCACAAACTATACTGCTGCCCCAACAGTAGCGTTTGAAAACATTGGTGACATACAGGCAACTGGAACTGCGGTTCTTACAACAGCAGGAGACCAAGTTGCTTCTATCACCATTACTAACGGTGGATATGGTATCAAACAAACTGTTGATAATACATATAACCTGCACCCAACTATTACCTTCACCAATGCTGGTGGAGATAGCACAGGTGCGAATGCCGCAGCACAGGCAATTTTAGGAGGCGAGGACCTCGTAGGCAACGGTGGTGCAAGATATAGAATCAAGAGTATCGACTATCAAGCAACTGTTCGCTCGTAACCCTCATAAATAAACAGGAGGACAATAGTACCTACACAAAATGGCAGCACTATTAACTGATCAATTTAGAATTTTTTCTGCGAAAAAATTCATCAAAGCACTGGAAGGTCCTGACGCAACTCAGAGTGACGATGCAGCGGGAACTTCCCGTGACCGTTTATATCTTTTCATTGGTAGACCACAAACTTGGGATAATGAAAACTCTCCGCCTCAAGCGGTAGATTCATTTTCTGAGTTCTCGGGTTCTTACGATGACATGATATCGATGAAGAGAGTCCTCGCTTCTGACACGATTCAGGTTGTTCGTAGAATCGACTGGGTTTCTCCAGAACAAACTACGGGTGGATTGGGTTTTACTTATGACATGTATCGTCATGATTATTCCCCATCTAAAACTGCTGCTTCGGGTGCAACAAAGTTGTATGATTCCGACTTCTATGTTGTGAATTCACAATATCAATGCTATAAATGCATTTACAACGGAACATCTCCTTCGGACCCCAACGGTAAACCTTCCACAGTTGAACCTACAGGTACTTCTACCAGCATCATCACTACTGGTGATGGATATCGTTGGAAATACATGTATACCATTCCTGTTGCTTCAGTCCTCAAGTTTTTCTCCAACGATTACATGCCTGTCTTCACCAACACATCGGTGAAAACAAACGCAGTTGCTGGTGAAATTGATACTGTTGTTATCAACTCTGCTGGTTCTGGTTATAATAATGGCACCTATGATAATGTAGGTATCAATGGTGATGGAACTGGTGGTCGTGTTTCTGTTGTTGTAGATGGTGGTAAAGTTATTTCTGCTACTGTTACATCTGGTGGAACTGGATATACCTTTGGTAAAGTGAGTGTTGATAACATTACTGGTATTGGTACAGGAACTGGAGGTCAAGTTGACGTTATTATTCCGCCGCCAGGTGGACATGGTGCAGATGCAGTTGTTGAACTTGGTGCTTTCCGTGTAATGATTAACGCTAAACTCTCTTATGATGAGGGTGCTGGCGACTTCCCGATTGATAACGATTATCGTCGTATCGGTCTTGTTACTAATCCTCTGAAGTTCGGAACTTCAGAATTAATTTCTGACTTGACAGTATCTGCTACAAAAGCAGCAATCTTCTCTCCTACATTCCAAGGGAACTATGTTCCTGATGAAATTATTACTCAAACACGAGTTGTTGGTGGAACCAACGTTACTGCTCGTGGTCGTGTCATTTCTTGGAATGCTACAACAAAAGTTTTGAAGTATTATCAAAACGCTGTTGATGGTATTTTCCCTGAAGTTACAGGTACACAGAATGAATTTGACGGTTCTAACGTCATCAATGGTGCAACTTCTGGTGCTGCTGGTCAACCAGATGTTAATTTCCCTGCTGTTCCCAACTCATCTTCTAGAACAATTAACAATACTGAGTATGACTTGGGTATGAAGTTTAATAATGGTTATTCAAAACCTGAACTGGCGTCAAATAGCGGTCAGGTTGTTTATATAGATAATAGAAGGGCAATCAGTCGTGCAAACGACCAGGTAGAAGACATCAAAATCGTAATCGAGTTCTAATGGCACAAAACACCAATTTAAACGTCACACCTTATTACGACGATTTTAGTACGGATAAGAATTTTTATCGAGTGCTGTTCCGTCCTGGATTCCCTATTCAGGCAAGGGAACTTACCACGATGCAGAGCATCATGCAGAATCAGGTTGAGAACGTAGGTGCTCACCTGTTCAAAGATGGTGCCATGGTCATTCCAGGTCAGGTAGGTTATGATCTGAACGTCGATGCCATCATGCTTCAAGAATCTTTCTTGGGTGCTGATGTTGAACTTTATAGAACTCAATTAAATGATAAGATCATCACTGGTCTTACTACAGGTGTAAAGGCAAAGGTCCTTTACAGTATCTCCTCTACAGAATCGGATAAAGGTTATATTACTCTATATGTAAAATATATTGAGTCTGGTGGCGACAACAGCACTCAAGAAACTTTTGCAAACAATGAACAGTTAATTACTGACACTGAAATCACTTTTGGAACCACTCTGATTGAAGTTGGTTCTCCTTTTGCTCAGTTACTTCCCACTGCTGCTCTACAAACGGGTTCTGTTGCATACGTTCAAAGTGGTGTTTATTTTATTAGGGGATTCTTTGTTGATGTCCCATATCAGTATATTCTTTTAGATCAGTATGGATCAAACCCCTCCTATCGTATCGGACTCGATATCCAAGAGTCAATTGTCACCCCAGAAGATGACTTATCACTCAATGATAACGCAGCAGGCACATCTAATTATGCTGCTCCTGGTGCTCACAGGTTCAGAATAACAACGAACCTTATCAAGAAACTTCTCACTGATGATGCAGATAAGAACTTCCTTGAACTTCTTCGTATCAATGCATCTAAGGTAGAAAAACTTGTAGATAGAAGTGCATACGACGAGTTAGAAAAGAGTATTGCACTTAGAACTTTTGAAGAGTCTGGCAACTATGTTGTTAAAGACTTTGAAATCACCATGAGAGAAAACCTCGATGATGGTTTTAATAATGGTGTATATGCTGCAGGCACTACAACTGCCTCTGGTAATACTGCAGCAGAATCGAAATATGCTGTGGAATTTGGTTCTGGCGTAGCGTACGTTAAAGGATATAGAATCAAGAGATTGTCTCCTGCATATGTTGATCTTGATAAACCTCGTGAGACTGATGCTTCTCAGAATACAATTATCCCATTTGAAATGGGTAACTTCACGAATGTGAAGAATGTTTATGGATTCCCTAATGTTTCGGGTTCTACAATTACTAATGCATACCAAACATTAGAATTGCGTGATGCATTAACATCCACACCTGGTGATGCCAATGGTAACATTATTGGATATGCCCGTGTTGCATCTTTAGAGCACGTTGGCGATCCTGATCAAGTATTTGGTAATGCTGATGATCAATATAAACTGAACATTTTCGATGTTCAGATGTTTAGTGTTTTAGAGTTATCAACTGCACAGACAATTCCTGCAGGTTCTCTGGTTGTTGGTGCTACTACTGGCGCTAGAGCACATTTAGTTGATGCTCTCTCTAATAATGATACACTAATTGTATATCAAGTAGAAGGTACATTTGCCCAAGGTGAAATGATCACCGTTGATGGTGAGAATGTAGAAACTATTAATGCTCTTCATAATTATCAGTATTCTGATACACGTTCTTTTGTCTCTAGAGATGAGAGCACAAATGCTGTTGAATTTACTTGCGATGCAATTTTAGAAGATCTGGAATTAGTTGAAGGTAGCACATTTACATACAGCACCTCTTCAGGTAATGTTGCAACTGTAGATACTATCAGTGCTGCCGATGGTGCTAGAGTAGCAGGAACATATACTGTAACTACATACACTACTGATGGAACTGGAACTGGAGCGACATTCTCTATCGTAATTAACGGTTCTGGTGCTGCAACAGTTACTATTCTTAAGGGTGGTTTTGGATACGTTGTAAATGAAACATTTACCGTTGCTGCTGCACAAATTGGTGGAGCGGGTGCTGCATTAACATTTGATGTTGCTACAGTTGGTCCATCTATTGAAGGTTTGCAATCAAACTTCGCTTTGGATTTAAGACCTGGCGATCAAATTTACTTCAACAATACTCAGTTTGTTACTGTTGACACTGTAACTCAAACTGCAATTGATACCAGTGGTATTCCAAACATTTTTAATTACGGAAGACAACTTGTAAATGTAACAGCAGGTTCATCTCCTCCAAGTGCAGGTACATATAATACCATTGTTAGATATAGAACAAAACTGTTTGGTATTGAAAATGCTGATCTTCTTAGCGATATGCCTAAGAAGTATGTGAAGAGTATTTCTGATGAATCTATGATTGTCAGAAGAACATTTGATGCTCAAACTGTTGCTTCTAACTCTATTTCTATTACTTTGCCTGAGAACGAACAGTTCCAAGCAATCAGTGATGCAAACTATACTCTCACTGTATTAGCAGGATCTAACTCTACTCATCCTGTCGGTGATCAAATTACAATCAATACCACTTCTAGTGGAGCGATTGGTTACACTACATTTACTTCTGCAGATAGAACAACTCTACAGGTTGATAACTTAACCAATATTACATCAGTTAAAGTAACGGCAACTATTTCTAAAAACGTTACTTCTAGAAAGACAAAATCTGGTAATCAGATGTTTGTCCTTAAAGTTAACAAGACAATCAAAAATCTTGATAAGCAAAATTATAACCTGACATATTCTAACCTATATGGTACAAGAATTCAGGACACGGATATTTCTCTTGGTTTAACTGATTGTTATCGTCTTCATGCTGTATATGAATCTAATGATGATAATGATCCAATTATTCCTTCTGTCACTTTAGTTGAACCTACCTTCTTTGCTACAGGTAGTATTGTTATTGGTAGAACTTCCAAGGCAAGGGCAAAGGTCGTTGATTTCTCTTCTGGAACTTTAAAACTGAATGTTGTATATCTCTCTGGTGTATTCCAACCAGGCGAAGCAATTGATGGTTTTGATAGCAACAATACTGCAATCAGTGCGATTATCAATGATAGTGCAGGATCTATTGTTCTCGGTTCTAAAGTTGTTACTGACAACTATTTCTTAGAAGTAAATCAAACAGGTTTCTTATACGATATTTCTAAAATTGTTCGTAAGAAAGGTGTTGCTGCTCCAGTTAGAAAATTAAAAATTGTTGTTGATTACTATACACACTCTGCAACTGGTGATTACTTTGGTGGTCAATCTTATCTGGATACCAATTATACAGATATTCCTTTCTTTGGATTTAAGTTCCTTGCCGATTACCTTGATTTCCGACCAGGCGTTAAGAACTTGTATAGCGGCACAGGTACAGTAGCATCTCCTGCTTTTGTTAACTGTTCGACATTTGACTTCAAGTCAAGAGTATTCAATGTATCTGGATCTCCTAATGCAACAGTATTTGACATTCCTAAACTTAATAGTAACTTCCGTTGCGACTTTGATTGGTATTTGCCTAGAGTTGATAAAGCATTCTTGACACCTGATGGTGAGTTCCAAATTATTAAAGGTAAATCTTCCGAATCTCCTACTGAACCTGATGATATCAGAGATGGTATGCTTCTGGGAGTTATTAGTCACAAACCATATGGTTTCGATCCTGAAGCTGACGTAGTTATCAAACGCTCTGATAACAAGCGTTATACTATGCGTGACATTGGTTCTATTGAACGCCGCTTAGATCAAGTTGAGTATCAAACTTCACTCAATATGCTTGAAGCAGATACATTCAATACTCAAATCTTAGACTCTAGTGGTAAGAACCGTCTTAAGAACGGATTTATGGTTGATGATTTTGGTGATCATAGCAAATCGGAAACTAGTCATGAAGATTTTGCTGCTGCTCTTGATTTCCAGTATGGATCTTGTCGTCCATCACACTATACAACTAACGTTCCATTAGTTATTAACTCCACTTTATCAACAAATATTCAGCAAACTGGTCCTCTGATTACCTTACCGTACACTGAGGTTAAGATTATTGAACAACCTTATGCTTCTCGTGTTGAGAACATTAACCCGTTCAACGTCTTTACTTACATTGGACGTATTACAATGACACCTGGTTCTGATGACTGGTTGGATACAAATAGACTCCCAGTTAATGTTCAACAGATTGAAGGTGACTTCCAATCAGTATCATCTGAAATGAATGTTGATCAGAATGGTTTCGCTCCTATTCAATGGAGAGCATGGGAAACCAACTGGACTGGTGAAAGAGTTATTTCTTCTACTACCACAAGAAATTCTGGTTGGTTAGCAGAAGACGTTGGTAGATCTCCTAGACCTGGTGTTTGGGGTGGTCGTGGTATGCGTCGTATTAATAGAACTAGCACCATTCAGGTAACAGGTCAGCAAACCAGATCTGGTATTAGAACTCGTGTTATTCCTAGAATTGATCGTCAGTCTCTGGGCGATAGCGTTCTTTCTAGCACTTCTATTCCTTGGATTCGTTCTAGAAATGTTGAACTTGATTGTGCTCGTCTGAAGCCTAGAACTCGTTTCTATTCTTTCTTTGATGGTAAGAGCACTATTGATTATCAGATTCCTAAGATCATTGAAATTATTAAAGATCCTACAGTTGATAGTAGAACAAACTCTACACCCTTTGTTATTGGTGAGACTGTAACTGGTCTTAATAGTGGATGTAAGTTTAAGGTTGCTGCACCTGATGATTTCTATCAGTTTAATCCTTATGATGATACAACACTTCCCACTTCATATGCATCTACAACAGCATTCCTGAATATTGATACTAATGCACTTGCGGAGCAAGCGATTGGTGATTTCTATGGTAATATGCAAGTTCAGGAAGTATTAGTTGGAACTTCTGGTGCCCGTGCTGTCGTTAAAGATCGTCGTTTGATCTCTGACCGCTTTGGTAAATTAAAAGCATCCTTCTTTATTCCTAATCCTGGCGTAGATACAAATCCAAGATGGGCAACTGGCACTAGAACTTTAAGACTTTCTACTTCAGATACCGATTCGCGTCTTGCAGGTGCAGTTGCATCTTCTGCAGAGACACAATATGAAGCGAGAGGTACGTTAAATACTGTTCAAGAAAATGTCTTGGCAGTTCGTAATGCTGAAGTTGTTCGTGATACAGTTACTCAAGAACAATCAATTAATACAACCAGAACTGAGAGTAGACAGATTGGTTGGTATGACCCTCTTGCACAATCATTTATTGTTGATGAAACTGGTGGTGTATTCCTTACTTCTGTTGATGTTTACTTCTTCAAGAAGGATGAGAATATTCCAGTTTCGATGCAGATCAGAACAATGGAAAATGGTTATCCCACAACAACCATTCTACCTTTCTCCGACGTAACTTTAGAACCAACACAGGTTCAGTTATCTGAGTCTGCTGCAGTTGCAACTAGGTTTACTTTTGACGCTCCTGTCTACATTCCACAATCACAAGAACATTGTTTTGTTCTTCTTTCTGACTCCAACTCTTATCAGATTTGGATCTCTAGAATGGGTGAGATTGATATCTCTGGTGACAGAACAATCTCTGAACAACCCTATGCTGGTGTTTTATTTAAATCTCAAAACGCTACTACTTGGACTGCTGACCAATATGAAGACCTTAAGTTCATTATAAACAGAGCAGATTTTAGTACTACGGGACAGAGTAGACTTGTATTGAATAATACTGCTCTGGACAGAGGAAACGGTGGTAAGTTGAATCTTCGTTCTGATGCTATTCAGACATTCCAACCTGAATTGGTTCTTACTCTCAACTCCACAACATTACCTTACACCGTTGGTGCTCGTATCTATCAGAAGACTACCTTGGCAGAAGGTACTGTTACAGCAAGAACTGTGACAAACGCTGGTGTCCAATTAACTATTAATGACATTAGTGGTAACTGGGCAGCAGGATCTAATACTGGTGGAACAATCGCTAACCGCGTTGTCTCTTCTAAGACGACAGCAACTATGGTTGTTACTAGTGCATCTGCTGACTTCACGGTTGGTGAAACAATCACTGGTAACTCTTCTACTGCTCCTACTGCAGAAGTTGTAAGTTGGACCGCTGGAACTAATACGTTGACACTTAAGTATGTTTCTTCTGCGTTTACTGCTTCTACAGAGACAATTACTGGTGGAACATCTAGCACAACTGCAACTGTAAGTAGCATTTCTTATGCTGGTGATGCAGTTGAATCTACTGCGATTCAACCTTCCTTCCCAACAGGAACACCTACTTATGCTACAACACAAAGAAAGATTCGTGTTTATCATAGTAATCACTGTATGCATAGTGCAGCAAATAATGTAATTGTTGAGGGTGTGGTCTCAGAAGTTTCTGATACTGCTCTGACTGCATCTATCTCTTCTACAGATACTAGTGTTGCTGTTGGAGATGCCACTGCATTCCATAAGATTATTAATGGTGCTGCTATTGGCACAACTAATGTTGGTTATATTAAGATCAACGATGAAGTCATGTCATACAGTGCTATTTCTGGTGACAATAAGACTATTACTGTACATGAACGTGGTCTTGATGGAACAACTGCAGTATCTCACGCAGATGAATCTGTAGTTCAATGTTATAACCTTGATGGTATTCCTCTAACGGAAATCAATAAGACACATGCTGGACTTGGAAACACTACGTTAGATTACTATGAACTTTCTACATCATCTATTGCTAGATTAGGTATTCTTGGTGGCGGAACAAATATTTTCGCAACACAGAATATTCAGTATAGCACTCTGGTTCCTTCAGTTCAGAGAATGCTTCTTCCTAAGACTGACATTACTGCTAGAGTCAATACTATTAGTGGAACATCTATTAATGATGGTATCACGTTATCTCAAGCATCTTTCGCAAATGATGGCGTATTCTCTGACGTTATCCTTGGACAGGATAATGATTTCTATGCCCCTTCACTGATTTGTTCTGCAATCAATGAATCTTCTGAACTTAGCGGTGCTAAGTCATTCAGATTAGATTTGACAATGACTTCAGAGAAGAGCACCATTTCTCCTGTTATTGATGTAGATAGAATGTCTGCTACATTAGTATCTAACCGCATCAACAGTCCTTCTAATCCAAATACTGCAAAACAAGCAGTTGGTGATGAGCATGAGGCAGTTTACATTACTAGAGTTGCAGATCTAACTAATCCTTCTGGTTCGATTAAATTGTACTATACAGGATATCGTCCTCCTAACAGTGAAATTAAGGTGCTATATAGAGTGCGTCCTATTGGATCCTCTACACCGATTGATGAACTTGGATTTGAGTTCTTCCCATCAGAAGGTTCAAAAGTTCCAGCTACTACAGAAAGAGAAATTTATTTCGATTATGAGTATGAAGTATCTGGTCTAAGTTTTGATCAGTATCAAATCAAGGTCGTATTTGTGTCTCCTAATCAGGCACTCGTACCTATTATCAAAGACTTGAGAGCAATCGCCCTTGCTGTATAATGTATCATCCTGTTAAAGATAAAAAAGATTGGTATAGGAACTCGGAAACGGGTTCCATTCAATGTTCCGATACTTCTGAATATGAGAAGTATATGGCAGCACATAAAGCCGAACTTAATAAAAAACAGGAATTTACCGCTTTACAAAAAGAGGTTTCTGAGTTAAAATCAGATATGAGTGATATCAAGTCACTTTTACTAACGTTAGTCCAAAAACAAGAAACATAATGGCAATTGAAAAAGTATCACAGGCAGAGATGCATTCTCAATTCAAAGAGAGATATGCAAAGTTGATTGAAGAAAATCAGCAACTGTCAACAAAAATCAAAGAAAATGAAGTGACGGCATTGAAACTACTTGGTGCTATTGAAACATTGGAATACTTTGAAGAGAAGGAGGAGACTGCTTCACATCCTCCCGACGAAGAAACTGAAGAGTAATTATAGGGGGGCACAAGTCCCCCTTTTTTACTAGCATAAATAACTTGGAAGCATAATCTCTATCGAGTTGTCGTAAAAAATGGCAAATAGAATTCAATTAAGAAGAGGTGGCGCTCAGGAATGGGCGAACTCTAACCCGACTCTTGCACAAGGTGAATTGGGTATCGAACTTGACACAGGTCGTTTTAAGATCGGTGACGGCGTTTCGGCATGGAACACGTTAAGATACGAACGTCCTGTAGAGTCCACCTCTAACACGGCAAATACTTTGGTTCAGCGTGACGCTGATGGTAACTTTTCTGCAGGTACAATCACCTCAACTCTGATTGGTAATGCTTCTACTGCGTCTAGACTCGCTTCATCTAGACAAATCCAACTCTCTAATGAGGTTACTGCTTCTGGTGTATTTGATGGTTCTGCCAACCTCAATCTCTCCGCTGAATTAGCACTCGTATCAACTCTCCCTCATTATGATGGTACGGCAACTCCTACAGGGGTTTACAACAAAGTTACTGTTGATGCTAAAGGTAGAATTGTAAATGCACAAGATTTTACTGCTTCCAACAACGGCACCCTTGCTGACTATGGTCTTGATGGAACAACTGAAGGACAGTCAGCACAAGCGTATGACTTAGATCTAGTTGCTATTTCTGGTCTGACTACTACTGGTCTCATTTCTAGAACTGCCAGTAACACCATGGCAACCAGAACAATTACTGGTACTGCTCAAAGAATTTCTGTTAATGAAGGTGCTGGTATTAGTGGTAACCCTACCATTGATCTGATTACGACTGCTGTTCAAGCAGGTAACTATAATACTGAATCCCTGACATCTGTATCAGGTGTAGGTGGAAACAGTGAACCCTTTGGCACGGCTACAGTTAACGCTACTAAGTTCACTGTTGATGCCTATGGTAGACTAACAAGTGCCACAAATGTGCCTATTGCTACTGCTACCGAGGGTAGTAAGTATCCTAAC